>VOFJ01003763.1_pt1 | contig 40468 bp, 45 predicted proteins | sample 5384081 | NCBI WGS metagenome assembly VOFJ01 (sample SAMN12384729, study PRJNA508395) | human gut metagenome | isolation source: healthy gut I | host: Homo sapiens
GAGAAAGTCCATCGCTTCCGGATTGTTGTTGATGTCAACGAATGCCCTGTCGGGAATCCCGAAAGCCGGAAAATCCTCCAGGTTGACGGTCAGTACCGTATAGGCTTCCCCGGTCTTCGGTACTTCCAGGCTCAAGGCAAGCCAGCCGTTCGGATAAAAACCAGGGACAAGTTTCAATTTCCTTTTATGGTATGGATATGTATTGCCATGCCGGTTCTGACCGGAATCCATGATTTCGAAATCTTCTTCGCCCTCGGTAAATGACCGCATCGGGCAGGATACATCATAATAGCAGCCGTCTTCGTGACAGCACAGGTATTCCTTTCCTTCGGAGAGGATGATGACATATTTCTTTTTCATGACTTTATGGTTTTAATGGTGGATACTTGATTTTATGAGGCGACAAGGCTTATCCTCTCACCGAAAAAGGAGTCGTCCACCCCATATACATGCCGGACCGAACAGTCATATTTGGAACGTTCGTCATCCAGCCGGAAGCGGAAACCATGATAGTCCTTGACTTCCAATTTCAGCTTTACGTCCCGTTTCAGTTCCATTTCAAGCAGGCTTCCACCACCATACGTCGAACTGAAAAGTCCGCAGCAGTTCCCTTTGGGTATGATGACTTCTTTCAGAGAGAAACCGGCATCGTACAAATCTTTCAGGCTTACCCTGCCGATATATGTCAGCAGGTTCGCCCCGCAGCAGGAGTTGATAAGCTCCTCGTAGAATTGTTCGTAGGAAACCTGCTCCTTGCCGTTCCGGTTCTTACGGTTCGGAAAACGCCCGTAAGCCCTGTAGCCATGCTCTGTCAGGATTTTCTTTACTCTTGCCGGATTGAGGTTCAGGCTGTCCACCATATCCCCGAAGTAGGATTCCTCGTACCTGTAACCGCCCTGCGATTCAAACCAGTTGGAGTTGATGCAGTCATAGTTGGAAAGCATCTCCACACGGATAGAAATGTCGTCCGTGTGCCTTATCAATTCCTTCACCACGTCCCCGAGTCGTTGCGGTTGTAAATCTCGTCACGGATTTCATCTTCGTGCTCATCGAAGAAGTCATCCACTTCTTCTTCGTCAAAGTCATGGAATACGGCACATTCCTCTTTCAGTTTCGCAATAATCTCACGGACAGCTTCCCATTCGGCATCGCTGTACCACTCGTCTGCCTTTTCCCACAAATGTTCGCGGCTCTTGCTGTCAAGGCATTTTTGAATCAGTCCGCGATGGTTGTCAAGGTTGTCATTGTAGTCCGTCCATATTAGTGTATAGGCCGGTTCCATCAGGGATTTGATGAAATCCAATGTCAATGTTTTCTGTTCATCCATTTCTGTTACCTGTGTACGGCAGGATTCCTTTTCCCGTACATACCGTTATAAATGACGGAAGCGGCCTTCAAGCCGCCTCCGTGTTGTTTCTCGCTAACCATACAGTTCCTTCACGATCTTGTCATATATTTCCTTTGCCATTTCCGTATTCCGGTTGAAGTGGAAATAAGCCGTGTATCTGTATCCTGTTCTTGGCACTCCTCCGCACTGCTGTATTGCCCTGTCTATCTCCCAGTCGATATCACCTATGCCGAGCGATATGTCTTGCGTTCTGCAACATGCACCGGGCAAGTTTCAATGCGGAATCATTGCATTTCTTTGTCTTCCTTGCGCAGCCTGTCGAAAAGATATTCTTCCATCAGCGCGATTTCCCTGTTTGCTATCGTTATCGTATCCATGACCGTCATTTTCAGTTCAATGCAAGTGAGTCTTTTTCCTGTCACGGCTTGCCAGCATCCCGAAATGGATGCTGAATATGCGCCGGCTGAAGCAGAGCGGCGAGTTGTATTCCACCCGTTGCCACAGGGTAAAGTGGTTGTCGGAGAATGACCATCTGAAATATCCTGACAACGAGCCGAATAGCGGATTGGCATTCCTGTTTATCAGGAACCTGTTCACATCCACGATGTGCCCCCTGCCGTCAGGAGAATGTTCAGTATCTCCACGAACGCCATTTGCGAATAGGGGTCCAACCGGCATTACCGGTCCTTTGAAGTTGATTTCCATCTTGTATATGTTTATATGCTTTAATCGTAATTGTCATCGAATACCTCGAAGCGGGGAATACCCGTGTCGAAATAGTTGCTTGATATGCCCGGATAGTACAGCAGGCTGTCATCCCCGCTGTCCGGGCAAGGCTCATCGTCGATATAGGCCGCATTTCCATAAAGTTCGATATAGTGCGCCACCAGCAGGTGCGGGTCTTCCGTACTGATGTCATACCCGTAACGGTCACACCAGTCGAAGAAGCAATCCTTGTCGGGTTCCTCCAGCTGTTCCATCGCCTCCCTTATCTCGAAGAAGTTGGGACACAGCCATTCCCGGTTGATGAGCAGGTCCGGGATTTCCTCCCATTTCGTGTACCTGTATTCCGGGTTTCCTCTTCGGGAAACAGTTCGGAGCAGGTGCACAGGAATTCCCCCATGTCGCCGAAGTCGGACATTTGCAGCAGGTTGTCTTTTTTCCTGCCCCCATGTCTATGAGATGCTGCGTGGTCACTGCCACTTCTGCCTGATTCAAGTCCATGATATTCTTCAGTATAGTTTATGATTCGGAACCGGGGATTTCATTCCACAGGCTCCAAAAGGTCCGCACCCCGGCAGTGCAGGGTTTTTCGGGAAAATACCGGAGCCTCCGGCGAGGATGATTTTCCCGAAAACCGCTTGCGGCATGACCTTGCTCTACCGGTAAGGGGGCGGGCTACCTTTGCCTGTGGAATGGAATCTGCGGTTTCTCATTTGTTTTTCCATTTTTCAGTTCATGATGCGCTGGCTTCCCCAGCTGATGTGTATCTTGCCTTCGCTGTCCCGTTCCCTGACCAGCAGGCTCTCGATGACGGACATGGTGACGTCGAACTCCTCGAAGATTTCCGACTGTTCCTTTACTTCGCCCGTCTTGATGAACTCGTTCAGCCGCTCTTTGGTAAGCACCAGCGCCATCAGGTTCTGCTCCACGGAGTCCTTGTAGGTGACATAATGCACGTCCTTCAGCTCTTTGGAGTCGAGACGGATGAAACGGAAGTAGAACTGCTCCATCTTCGGGATGTTCCATTGCAGGGATTCAAGTATCACGTCGTTGCAGGTGGGTATGTTCACCGAACTGCTCAGGCTCTGCTGCGTGCATACCAGTATGCCGTTGATGGTGGAATCGAACTCCGTCACGATGCTTTGCCGTTTCTTGAACGCCACGTCGCCCTTGACCACAAATACGGGACGGTCAGGAAAACATTCGCGAAGACGGCTCTCGTAAAGGTCGAATGCGGCTATGGACGTGCAGCCGACAGCCACCTTGCCGGGTATCTTCCGTACCAGCCTTTCGATGTACCTTGTCTTGTTCGGAATCCCGTCTCCGGAATAGCCCTCTATCAGGTGTGGGACGGAGCAGGCCTTGATGAGCAGCTTGATCTGGCGCATAAGCCGGAGTCCGGCATCCTTCTTTGCATCCCCCGTGCTGTTGTAATACAGTTCGCAGATGCGGCAGAACTCCTCGATGATGACACGGTAAACCTCACGCTCGCCGTCGGACGGGCTGACGGTATGTGTCCGTATCTTGTATTTCTCTCCTGCAAAGTCCCTGAACTTGCGTGTAATGACGGTCTTCCCGATAAGGCCGGCCAGCTCCTCCTTGTTATAGACATCCTGGTTCTGCTTCTCAATGCCGAATACGGTGGATTTCCCCGGACAGTGGCAGGCACGGAAAAGCACATGCCCCCTGAAAGCGGGGAACGGCTCACCATAGTGCGGATTGTTATCTTCCTCTATCTCCTTGTCCCTGTTCTCGTGGTACACACGACTGCTCCAACAGACCATGTTTATGGAATTGTTATATAACAGCTCAAACTGGCTGTACAGTTCGGCGATGTTGTTGCGTGTGGTCGTACCGGTGTCGAGTATCTTGTATTTGAGGCGGCGGAAGAGACCGAGGATATGCCTTGTACGTTGTGACGACGGGTTGGTTATCTCGTCCGACTCGTCGAAAACAAGGCACAGTTTTCTTGAACTGCGTTTGACAAACCTTGCCATGCCCCGTTTCAGCTTGCCGAGCATGGAGGTGGATAGGACGATGAACACGCCTTCCGGCACAGTGCCAGGTCGGCATTGCTCCTTGCCACCCGGAACTGTTCCCTATTTATCAAGAGGAAGGGTATCCATGTCATATTGGTGGCGATGGCAGGAGCCAGTATGATGACATTCCGTACTTTGCGGAATTTGAGCAGGTATTTGGCACGATGGTACACGGCGGCTGTCTTGCCAGAGCCTTGCTGCCAGTTCAGCAGCGCGTGGCGTTTCTGCAAGACGAGGTTCAGGTCGTGTTTCTGGAGCGTGGTAAACTCGCAGGTCTCGCCGTCCTTGTTGATGAATGCACACCGGTCCAGGTATTCTTTCAGCCTGCCATCTTCCTCCATTTCCGGGAACTGCCGGTTCTGCATTTCGTACTCTCTCCGCTTGCGTCGGATCAGTTTCTCCGCCGCACGGATTTGATGCATGTTCTTTTCTGTCGGCACTTCCGGCATGGGCAGTTCAGTACGTTCCAGCACGAGGTCGTTGATACTCGCCGCCTTGTGCGGAACTTTGTCAAGGAGCCGCGGGGCATATTGTTTCAGTTTGAAGCCGTATGAGGTCTTCACCAATGCCACTTCCTTGCGAGGTACGGTATTTTGCGAGGTGATGTACCTGCGGATGACGGCAAGCACTTTCTTCGGGGTCAGTTTGTTCTTCTCTCCCATTGCTTTACCTGCTCCCGCGTGGCGTTCTCAGGCGGTTTCTGGTTACGGAACTTCGTGACCAACGCTTCCGCCTTGTCTATATGTTTGTTCAACTTGGCGTGCGCCTTCAGCTCGTACATGTACTTGGCAAGTTTGTACTCGAACAGCTCAAGTTCTTCCTTGTCGATCCGGTTGGTTTCGCGCATCAGGTCGAAACGCAACCGGTGTTTCATCGCCCTTGCCTCGCCGATGCGCTTTTTCAGCTCGTCCGCCGTTATGAATTCTTCCGCGTTGTAAGCCTGCATCTTGATGTGGCCCGATTTACGGAGAAATACCATGATTTTCGTATTGAAGTCATGGACTCCGACTGCGGCAAAGGCTGACGGGCCCAACTTCGTCTGACCGACAAATGAGAATCTGCCGTTTATACCGGCTATCCGTGTCTTCTCCCAGAACCCGCTCTGCATGAAGGAACAGGGCACGATGACCATCAGGATTCCTGCCGGATTGAGCACATCGTAAGCCTTGTCCATATAGTATTCCTGCGACAGTTTGTAGTCGAACTTCAAGTTAAAAGGAGGATTGCCGATGATAACATCGAAACGTTGTTGTGGATAATATTGCCGGATGTCGCATTTCTCGATATGGGCTTCCGGGTAGAGGTATCGTGCGACAGACACGGCCTTGCCGTCTATGTCGAAGCCGTAGGCATTATGCGGGTTGGGCAGATGGTTGAAGAAATTGCCCATACCGCAACACATGTCAAGAACCATTTCGGATGAGACAGGACACAGCATATCCACCATGTCCCGGCATATTTCATGCGGGGTGAAGAACTGTCCCATCTCGAACTCCTTCTTCGCTTCGGCATACTCGTGGTAGCTGGCAAAGTCGGACTGTTTGAGGTTGTGCAGCCCTCCGATACCGGTATAGCAGTTGTAGATGCTCTCCGCCGGAATGAGGTCCTTGCCGGAGTCTATGGCGAAAAGTATCTTCTCGTTGACTTCGGCACGCATACCTTGCGGTATCTGTTGGGGGATAATGGCATACATATTCTGTCAGTTGTTTACGGTTGAAAATGAGAACACCCCGCAAGGATTGCCTTACGGGGTGCTGTGTGAATCTTGTCATGGTCAGTTCTCTCTTAGGGTGATTTCATCCAGACGCAGACGCTTGAAACAGCTCTCGGCTGCCGCGCTGTCCTTGAGCCGGACATCGATACGTCCGTTCTTGTAAAATCGGATTTGCTCGGCATTGGTGGTCGTAAGGTCGTACCAGTCTGTGACAGAAATGTCGTTGTCATCAAAACGGATAATCATCTTTGAATTTCCATTCAGTATGTCATCCGCACCGTAGGCAATGCCGGCACACAGGGTTTCCAGTTCTCCGCCGTAGTTGTAGGAGATTCTGTTCCTTTGGTTGTATTGCATGGAAAAATCGTCGAAACGGATGATTTCGGGAAAGATTATTTTGTCCTTCTTCAACTCCGTCTTGACTTTGCTCCAGTATGCCGGTCTGACAACTTTGCTCAGGCGTGCGAGCAGTTCTTCCACGGCCGTTTCCCGGAAACTCTTGCCGCCCAAGTGTTCGATGACTACATCTACATATGTGTCATAAACAGGACGGAAGCCCATCGGAAGGGTCTTTTCGTCTATTTTATACTCAGGAACCGACACTTTGTAAGTCCTGTTGAAATAAGAAATGATGCGGTTCGCAAAATTCGCGTTGGCGTTTCGGTTCTTATCTACCAGATCGTTAATCAGGTCAAACGGCTTGAACTCGTTGTGTGAATAGTCTTCCCTGTCGTTATGGTAAGTGTAGAAATCACGCATGGAAACCTTGCCGTTTTCTTCGTAATGGAACTTACGTTCGGCTTGATATTGTTCGGCTTCTTCCTTGAAGACGGCGTACCAGCGGTCAATCTGGTCGAGTGTCTTGTAAAGCAGGTTTTGCTGCGTCTGGCAATAGACACGGTCCTGTTCCGTAATCTTGTCCTCGTTTCTCACTTGTACGCTCAGAATGCCTTGAAGCAGGTCGGGAGCGTTGCCGGCCTTGGGTGCTGTTGTTGTCTGCATATCAGTTGGTTTTGAAGGTTATAAATTATCCGGTTTAATCCGGTAGAAATAAGTGATGTGCTTTTCCATGTCCTTGACTATCTTGACCTGCTCGGGATGGAAGTTGAGCCTCCTCGTTTCGACCGGGGCATTAAACGTTTCCCATTCGGCGGAAGATAAGAACACATATTCCCGACGGAAACACCATAACACGATTTGATTATCCCAATTTCCCTTGAACACCGTTCCTTCGTAGTCCTTCAGGAACTGCCGGAACTCGGCTTCGTCCCGGAAAGCGATATCAAAGCCTTGATAGAGGTTTCCGTTTTCCGATTCCTCCCTTTTGTGCAGATAAAACTTCCGGTAGGTCTCGGTAGTGAAGTTTCCATACCTGGAATTGGGTTCGGCATAGAACCATAACGGTACTTTGGCCAGGAATGTAACAGAACCGTTTCCGCACGCCCCGCAATGTCCCCAGTCCTTGAACGCGCCTTCCGTCCATTTCAGGAATTTCAGTTCCTTCGGGTTCACGGAGTGGAATGCGCCTCCGCTGACACTCAGACGGATATTGTCGTCCTCTTTCCACACGAAAGGCACATACGGCTGTTCGCATACGGAAAGATATCCTTCTTTTGCACTCCTGCTGTCAATAAGGGCGTTTCCGTAATAATCCCCGTGTTCGGTTACATATACCAGCCTGGTCGCCGATTTGCGGTGTAATCTTTAGAGCGTGTCCGCTCAATGAGTTCCACATAACTGTTGGCCATATCCACATCTTCCTGTGTCAGCCAATGCTGGTGGTCGTATGAAACATTCCGCTCTCTGAGTGTTTCAATACTGTACTTTTCTTTTGTTACTTGCTGTGACATAACAATTTATTTTTAGTGATCCGGCTTTTCGGGGCCGGAGTTCCCATAACTACAGGCTAAAAAAGGTCGTGTTCCGTACATGCAAGGTTGGCGGGAAAAATACCGCAAGCCCCCGGGGCGAGGATGATTTTTTCCACGAACCCGAAGGGCTTGGCCTTGCTTGTACGGGAAGAACACGAATTACCTTTGCCTGTGAGTTACGGGGACTCGGCTACGGTATGGCTGTCATGTCCGCTGTATATGTTTCTTGAAATGACCGTGATATTTTATGCCCGAAAATTACCGGCAATCACGAAAAAATGCTACCTTTGCATCAAGAAAAAGAGTTATTTGAAAGCATGAGGAATATAGTGATTCTGAACAGCTTGGCATTTTCTTATCCGTTGCCCATTCTCATGCGAGTTGAATATAATTCGTTGATAGTCAAATAAAGTACTTCATACTATCACAAATATAAGGAATATCAAGCATTGACCAATAAATATTTCGTATATTCGTGGCTCAGAAATACAATAAGATACAGAGATGAAGATAATCAACGAACAATTACTCGACGAGACCCAGGCCAAAGCCTTGCAGTCTCCCCGCCTGCGAATGAACTATAATTTCCATGAGAGATTGGATGATCCGATCAATCGGTTACTGAATGCCATGGAGCCCGGTACGTATTTGCGTCCGCACCGGCATTTAAATCCGGCGAAAGACGAGATCTTCTTGTTGCTACGTGGGAAGGTAGCGGTATTCTTGTTTGACGAGGAAGGGAATATCACGGAGAAAACGATACTGAATCCAAAGGAAGGCGCTTATGGAGCGGAGATCAAGGCAGGGACATGGCACGGGCTTCTGGTACTGGAATCGGATCGGTTATTTATGAGATAAAGCAAGGGCCGTTCGCGCCGCTAGCACCGGAGAACCTAGCGCCTTGGAGCCCCCGAGGCGGAAGATACGGAGGAGTAAAGAAGTATCTGGAATGGCTCGAGAGCCAAATATGATTGATGATACTTTTAGTATAACAAGCTAGCGATCAGCCTCGTATAACAAGAGCTATCCGAGGGTTTTAACAATGCCCATTCTAAAGTGTTTACGATGCCCATTATAAGGAGCTTACAATGGGCATCGTTACCTCCTTATAATAGACATTGTTATTATTTCTGGAAAACCTTCGTCGATATAATCATCACGTCGTGTAAAGGACGATCGTTCTTATCCGTCTTTACCACGGAGATCTTCTCTACGATATCGAAGCCTTCCACTACCTCGCCAAAGATCGTTACCGAGCCATCCAGATGCGGAACGCCACCGATCGTCTTATAAATCTCACGCCGTTTCGGCCGGGATCACTACCGGGCCTAATACCGCCAACGTATCTTCTACCAAGATGGACGCACGGGCATGTAACTCATTCTCCAAGGAATCGGCGGCCAAAGAAGGATCTTGCTTTTTCAGCTCATCCCGGAATTTATAGTACAACCAGTTCCGTCGGATCTCATTGATACGAGCCTCTTTCTCCGCAAGCTCCTTGTCGTCCAAGACTTTCCCTTGCACAAAACAGAACTGCGTACCGGCGGAGGCACGCCCGGATTCACGGCATCGATCTCTTTCGCGCCGATCAAAGCGCCTTTCTTATTAAAATGATTGGGTAATATCTCGGCGGGAACGGTATAACCACCATCGCCATCCCCATACAAGGCACCCGGCTCATGTGCTTTACTCTCCGGATCACCACCTTGCACGACAAACTCCTTGATAACACGGTGGAAAAGCATGCCCTCATACTCGTTCGACTGGCAGAGCTTTTATGAAGTTATCCCGGTGAAGAGGCGTGTCGTCGTATAGCAGGACGGTGACGTCTCCCCATCGTCGTCTTGATTTTCACATATACGGGTTTATTCGGGTCCAAAGGCTTATCCCCACAAGCTACCAACGTGAGCAAGAGCAGGAACAGCGAGAAAAATTTGTCGTTTCATACCTGTTTTATTTATCGGATTAAGTAGTTACAAAGCCGGTTATTCCTCCGCATAGATCAACATCTGGCAATTCTTGCAGTCGAAGCGCAAACGCAAGAGCGTTTCCTTATAGCGCAGGAAGTAAAGGCTCCTTATAGGGAGACTTCTGCTTCTGGTAGGTAGGGCACCATCCCATACTGTACCGCAGGCAATGTTTCGTGAACATCAAAGGGACATCCTTCCGGGGAGACAACTCGAAAGCGTCTTCCACGGCAGTCACGCCATGCGCCTTATAAAAGGCACCAGCCTTGCTATTGGAGACATTCCCTAAATAGGTCAGACATTTCTCTGGGAAAGGGATTTCCAGAGTCTCGCCTACACACGGCTTTACCGGACGAGCCTCTTCCTGCGGTAACGAATCCGCCGGGTAGAGATAAGCCTCTCCACCCCTTGCCTACGCATCTCGGCCAATAAAGAAGAAGGAACAAACCAGTTATCGGACATCGCCACGGTGACCTCCGCCGCCTCAAAGGCGTATTTCCCAGCTTAGAGAGCTGGGTACGGATATTCTCCGCCTGCTCCCGCCGGGCCGGTTCTTTTCTCGAACGGCTGGGTAAGCATGATACGGGCTCCTGTCTCGTCTGTCATACTTAACGTGAAGCCAAAGGCGTTATCTTGAAATTCCATCCGGACAGAGAGCTTCCGCTCGGCGGATGGCTTGATAGCAGTTTATCAAACTCTTGATCGAAATTCCGGTACAAAGGCATCTTCGGACGGATCGCCGGGCGATCCAGCGTAAAGATCCGGTTCGCCTCACACGGTTTACCCGGAAGCCCTCCAACTCCCTTTCTCATTGAAGAAGGTAAGCCCGTCTCCGTTATTCAATTGTTTCAGTCCGGCGATCGTGAAAGAGTTTCCTTTCAGTTCTTTCACCGTACCCACCGGCTCCCCAAGGACTTAGGCGTATCAAAGCTGGTGATATCCTTCGTGCGCTCCTTCCATAAGAAAGGCGTGAAACCCCGGTTGAAGCTTTTCTCCGCCACAGGTTCGAACGTGTAAGCGCTATGCCCGGCCGAGGCACGACGGTATTCCGGCCGACGGGGCCAAGATAGCGTCCAGTTTCTTCCGGTACCAAGCCGTTACGTTTTTCACGTAAGATACATCCTTCAAACGACCCTCGATCTTCAAGGAAGAGACACCGGCATCCAACAGCTCCTCCAAGTATTCTCCCCGGTTCATATCCTTCAAGGATAAGAGATGCTTACCCGATACGATCTCCTTCCCGTCCGCATCGATCAAGCTATAAGGCAGGCGGCAATACTGAGCGCATTCCCCCGGTTGGCGCTTCGTCCGCTCAAAGGCGGCACTCAGGTAACACTGGCCGCTATAGCTTACGCACAGCGCCCCGTGTACGAAGACCTCCAGAGGCACGGTCGTTCGCTCGGCGATCTCCCGTATCTGGTTCAGCGATAGCTCCCTCGCCAATACGACTTGCGTGAAACCTACCTCTTGCAGGAATCTCACCTTCTCCGGCGTACGGTTATCCGTTTGCGTACTGGCGTGCAAGGGGATGGGCGGAAGGTTCAACTGGGTGATACCCATGTCTTGAACGATCAAGGCATCCGCCCCGGCCTCGTAAAGCTGCCAGATCATTTGCTCGGCCTCTGCCAGCTCCTCTTCTTTCAAGATAGTGTTCAAGGCCACGTAAATACGAGCCGAATAGAGATGGGCGTAATCGCAAAGCTGCCGTATATCGTCCAGCGTATTACCGGCGGCGGCACGGGCTCCGAACTTCGGGGCACCGATATACACGGCATCGGCGCCATGGTTTATCGCCTCCCTGCCGCAAATCAGATCCTTAGCGGGAGATAACAGTTCTATTTCGAACGGAGTTCTTTTCTCATTTACAAGCTTCCTAGTTTTTTAATATCTTCCCGGCGGAACGGGGTCTCTTGGTATACGTAATAGTTCAGCCAATTGGTGAATAGCAGGTTCGCGTGCCCCCGCCAACGTACCACCGGGCCTTGCGCCGGATCGTTATTCCGGTAATAATTACGAGGCTTGTTGATGGGCAATCCCTTCCCCAAATCACGCATATACTCATCATTCAGCGTATAGGGCGAATACTCGGAATGGCCGGTGATGAAGAATTCCCGTCCGCCACGAGCCATCGCCATATAGACGCCGGATTCCTCGCTCTCGGACAACAGGGTCAGCTCGGATACTTTCATGATATCCTCCCGGCGAATCTCGGTATGACGGCTATGAGGCACGAAGAACTCGTCATCGAACCCCGGAAGATCGGAACAAACGGTTCCCGGAGCGAATGACGGAAGACTCCGAACATCTTGGCTGGCAGATCATATTTAGGCACCCCCCATAGAAATGGTATAGCCCCGCTTGCGCCGCCCAGCATATATATAGCGTGGAGGTAACATGCGTACGCGCCCAATCGAATATCTCGGTCACTTCCTCCCAATAGTTCACTTCCTCGAAAGGCATCTGCTCCACGGGAGCGCCCGTCACGATCATCCGTCGTAAAAATCATCCTGCATCTCGTCAAAGTCTTTATAGAATTCCTTCATATGCTCGATCGGCGTGTTCTTGGGCGTATGGCCTTTTATCTTCATGAAGTCGAGTTCCACTTGCAAGGGGTGTATTGCTCAGGAGGCGAACAAGGTCCGTCTCGGTCGTTATCTTCAGTGGCATCAAATTCAATACGACTACCCGAAGGGGGGCGGATATCCTGCTCAGACGCACGCAACGAGTCCATCACAAAGATGTGCTCTTTCTTCAACAGCTCGATAGCCGGTAAGTTCTTTTGTAAATTTAATGGCATTTTCTATCTCTGATTTTATATGAGCGCAAAGATAATGAGAATTTTTCTCATTATCGCTTATACTTCGCCACCATGATCACGGGGTTATCCTCCTCGTGCATACCCGCGGCGATCTCCTTTAACTTGCCTTTGAGGTGTCCTTCTTGATAGGCCTCGACAAGTTCGGGGGTATTTATCCGCCACGTGAAGGCGATCTCGTCGTTATTGAAGACCGTGAGGTCGAAAATCTCGTCCACGAGGTTGGCGATCGGTACTTCTTTCGTGAAATCATCGTTATACAGGACATACTCAGATACTTCCTTTGTCTCCCTATCGTACACCAAATCGGTTCTCATCAACCGATAGTAGGTATCCATCATCGCCAAGTTCAACTCTTTCTTTACGGTCTGCATAAAACAATAGCGATCCGTAACCACACCCGGGAAAAGAAAGATCTCCGGGCTCATGGATTGAATAGAGGGAGTCCTTACGATAAAGGGCTTTAATCCATCAGCGGGCGAATAGGTGTAGACCGTGTCGCAAGATGGCTCCGTAAGTAGCCAACGATCCCCGTAAGGGACGATACAAGGGTTATTAACCATACCTATGCCCTTTTCGTCGAACAATACTTGCGACACCTTTTTCTCAAAAGGAATCTCTATCTCTTTCGAGACGCTCCCGTCTTGCTTGGATATGAGCTGGAACAGATTTCTAGGCTCCAAGTCCTCCTCCTTGGTCGTGAAATTGAATGTGCGTCCACTATTGGAATCCTGGACGATGAAATGCTCATTGTCGAAATCATACAGGGAATAAAAAGCGCTAAAATCCGCAAACCCGTCCCCATTGAACTTAAAACGTCGCTTGAAATTGCCGTACAAATCATAGACCAGCACACTGCCATCGGCCCTATTCCCCACGAATATCTCCCCTTTCTCGTCATCCAGATAGACACCGCTCGTTGCGGCATACTCCTCGTTCCCCTGCCCTTTCCGATTGATATGCCGAATAGCCTTACCTTTCCGGTCATAAATAAAGATATCACCATCGACGGCCCACATATTTCGGTATGATCATCACATCCTTCCCAATCGCCTGCAACCAGCCTAGCGTCACGAACTCGTCCGTCGTCTCCAACGGAATATATTCCACATCAAAAGATCTTGCAAGATCAGTTCCTTTTTGGGATAATCTTTCGATACGTCCACCACGATAAGATCCTCTTTCTCTTGGGTAGAAGAGGTACCGCAACCAACCATACCTCCCGTTAATAAAAACATTCCCGCCGCTATCAAGCTCTGTCTCATAATAGTCTTTTTTTTTTAGTTTAAATTTAAGGATAAAGGCAAATAACATTCACCCTGTGCAATATAGGGAATTTTTAATGGCTACGCAAAGATTTGTTCGAAAAATTCGTAAATATCTCACTATTTAATGGTTATTATAAATAAGAAAACCAATGGAACCCATCCTATAACTCAATGGGATCTTGTTCGTATTCCATTGAGTTATAGGATGGGTTCCATTGGTTTATAAATTGATATCCATATATCTGCTTTTAGGTATAAGGATTAGAAACCTCCCCTAAAGCCTTATACAGGTATACCACCGACAGCAACTCATCCAGCACGGCATTGTTCAAACCGATCTGGGGCGTCCAGCAAACCACGCTGGGCATCCAATACGTCCATGTAGCTGATGACACCGTTGATGTATTGCAGTTGGGCGAGTTCCAGATATTTACTGGCGGAGGCTTCCAGATTCATGCGGGAAGCACGGATCTCCTTCACCTTGCGGACGGTCACGATAGCGTTGTTCACCTCCTTGAAAGCGCCTAATACGCTCTTCTCGTAACTATAGACCTCTTGCTCGTAACGAGCCTTCGCCGCTTTCACTTTCGCCTTGTTCTTCCCCATGGCGAAGATCGGCTGCAACAGGCTTCCGGCAATAAAACCTGCCGGACTCTTCAAGATACTGCTTAACTCATCGCTCTCGAAACCGTAATTACTTGTCAAACGGATCTTCGGGAATAAGTCCGTTTGCGCCACACCCACCTGAGCGTTCGCCGCCCGAAGCTTAAACTCCGCTTGACGCATATCCGGCCGGCGCTCCAGCAAAGAAGACGGTAAGCCGATCGGTAAGGCATCCGGCAGGTGTTGGTCGCTCAAGGAAAGGCCACGGGGGATATCATCCGTATACTCGCCCAACAACATGCTGAGGTCGCTTTCCTTGATCTTGATCTGACGCTCCAGCGAGGGGATCAAGGTCTCGGTACGGCCAACTCCACTTGGGCTTGGTTGTAAGCCGTCTCGGAAGTAAGTCCGCCCTCATAGCGAAGCTTCGCCAAGCGAACACCCTCACGGCGTGCGTCCAAAGTTTGCTGTACGATCGACAACTCTTGGTCCAAGGCGCAAAGTTGATAATAATTGGCGGCAACCTCGGCGATGATGGTCAATCGCAAGGCACGTTGTCCTTCCACGGTCTCCATATAGGAAGCGATGGCTGCCTCATTCGCCCAGCGAAGGTTGCCCCATAAATCAAATTCCCAAGACAAAGTCAGCTTCGCCCCAAATTCTGGATCGGGCTTTGGGTTATCCCCTCCATAATTCAAGCGTTCCTTTTGCGCATAGATATTCGCTCCCACCTCCGGCAGCATACTCGCGAAAGAGATCCGCTTGGCGGCGATCATCTCCTTCACCTTGGCGGCGGCGATCTTCATATCCTTATTATTATCCAGCGCCTTTCTGATCAGATCCTTCAAGGCCTCATCGGCGTAAAGGCTCTCCCATGGGATATTCTCCACGGATGCCGTATCGGTCGTATCCGTATAAGCCTCGATCCGGTCCGGCAGGTTCAACTCCGGACGTACGTACCGCTTTCCGATCTTGCAGGAAGAGAACGCCAGCATAGAAACGACGAAAGCGGCTATATAGAAATTCTTTGTCATCATAATTTTCCGTTTTTGTGTCTCTTTAAAATAGAGGTTACCACTTCTTTCTTTTGAGCGATACGTTCCATACGCATCTTTCCCTTTATCTTATAGATCAAAACAAAGAAGAAGGGAACCAACACGATACCTACCGTAATCGCCACCAGCATCCCGAAAAACACACCGGTACCGATACTGTGGCGTGAAGCAGAACCCGGTCCGCTTGCCAATACCATCGGAAGCATACCCAGAACAAAAGCCAATGAGGTCATCAGGATCGGACGGAAACGCATCTGGGCGGCATGGATAGCGGCTCTCACCACATCTACCCCGTTATCCACCTGTACCTTGGCGAACTCAACGATCAAGATAGCGTTCTTCGCCGCCAAACCGATCAAGGTTACCAGACCGATCTGATAATAAATATCGTTCTCCAACCCTGTCGCCCAGATGCCCAAGTAGGCGCCCAGCGTAGCTACCGGCAAGGAAAGCAATACGGCGATCGGCACGATCCAGCTCTCATACTGAGCCGCCAAGAACAAGAAGACAAACAAGAAGACCAACGCCAAGACAAAACCAGTCTGCCCACCGGCCTGTTTCTCTTGATAGGAAAGACCGCTCCACTCCAGACCGATATTCTCGGGCAGATGCTCCCTAGCGATCCGTTCCATCGCAGCCATCGCCTCACCCGTACTATATCCCGGAGCGGCTACGGCGTTGATCGAGGCCGTGGTGAACATATTGAAACGCTTGATCGTTCCCGGACCGGTCGTATATTGGGTCGTGCCCAAGGCAGTCAATGGAACCATCGCCCCATCCTTACTGCGGACGAAGAACAAATCCAGATTATCCCGGGTGGCCCGATAAGGCGCCTCCGCTTGGATATATACACGGTAAATACGGTTGAACATATTGAAGTCGTTCACGTACACGGAGCCTAGATAAGCCTTCATGGTCGAGAAGATATCAGACAACGGGATGCCGAGGAACTTCGCCTGATCACGGTCCACGTCGAAATACAACTGCGGGATCTCGCTCTGCATGGCGGAAGACACACCTTGAAGCTCAGGCGCTTGCGAAGCGTAATACAGGAAAGTATCCGTGGCACTTACCAGATTATCCCAGCTAGCGTCTCCCTTAGCCTCCAACTGCATCTCCAAGCCACCGCTCTCACCCAAACCCGGGATTACCGGTGGACGGTTCACATACGACTTAGCCTCGGGGTAATAGTAGAATTCCCGGCGGGCATCGGCCATCACGTCCTCTACCTTCATGCCGGAGGATTTACGCTCTTCCCACGGTTTCAAGATCACCGTCAGCGTGGCACGCCCTTGGTTCGTACCGACACGGGGACTGCTACCCGTTACATTCTGTACGTAGGCCACGGCCGGATGATGGTCGAGGAACTCGATCGCACGGTCGGTTACGGCACGTGTACGTTCCAAGGTAGTACCCTCGGGCATCTCCAGCTCTACAGTGAAGAACCCTTGATCCTCCTCCGGGATAAAGCTGGTAGGCAACATCCGGTTCAAGACAAAGATGGCCACCAGTACCATCCCGAACCCTGCCAAGATACGGCGGGGATTAGCGATAGAGATACGCAACAACTTCGTATATTTCTTATTTCCTTTCGCCAACCACAGATTGATCTTACGGAAAATAAACGCTTTTTCTTCTTATGAGACGGACGCAAGATGATGGCGCACATCGCCGGGCTCAACGTCAAGGCCACTACCGTGGACAACAGCACGGAAACCACGATCGTAACAGAGAACTGACGGTACAGCTGCCCCGTGATACCCCCAAGAAACTCACCGGCACGAACACGGCAGCCAATACCATGGAGGTAGCGATCAAAGCACCAGACAATTCCCGCATCGCCTTATGCGTAGCCTCACGGGCAGTCACACGCTCCTCGGCCATGATACGCTCCACGTTCTCCACCACCACGATAGCGTCGTCCACCACGATACCGATCGCCAAGATCAATCCCAGCAAGGTTAGCATATTCAACGAGAAACCGAAGATCAACATGAAACCGAACGTACCGATCAAGGAGATCGGGACGGCGATCGTCGGGATCAAAGCCGCACGCCAATTCTGTAACGAGAGGAACACTACGAGAAGAACGACCAAGAAAAGGGCCTCGAACAAGGTCTTATACACCTCGTGCACGGATTGTGAGATATACTCCGTCATATCGAACGGGAAATTATACTCCAAGCCTTCCGGGAAGTTCTTGCTGATATCCTTCATCGCCTCTTTCACCTTCGTGGCGACCTCCAGAGCGTTCGCCCCCGGCAACATATAGATACCCAAGATAGCGGCGTTCTTCCCATTGATCCCACTCTCCGTAGAATAAGAGGAAGCCTCCAGCGATACCCGGGCCACGTCGCTCATCCGGACGATCGAGCCATCCGGGTTTGCTCGCACCACGATATCCTCGAACTCCTTCACGGTAGACAAACGTCCCGGGGCCGTGATAGGCAAGGTGACATCCACATCCAGCACGGGCTGCTTACCCAGCTCGCCCGCCGCCGACTCCCGGTTCTGGTCTTTCAAGGCATCTTGCAAATCACTTACTGTCAATCCCATGTTGGCCAACCGATCCGGATATACCCAGATCTGCATACCGTAATAACGGCTACCGATATTCGATACACGACCTACGCCCGGGATACGGCGCAATACGTCCAACACGTTGATCGTGGCAAAATTACTCAGATAGATCTCATCGAACTTCGGATCGTCGGACATCAAGCTCAAGGTCATCAGCTGGCTAGGAGCCTGCTTCTCGATCGTGATACCATTTTGGATCACCTCGGCGGGCAAACGGCTCTCGGCCAGTTTCACACGGTTCTGGATCTCGACAGCCGCCAAGTCCGCATCGGCGGATACATCGAAGGTCACCGTAATATTCAAGCTACCCGAGTTCGAGCTACTACTTTGCATATAGATCATACCCGGCGTACCGTTCAGCTCCTGCTCGATCGGGGTAGCGACCGCTTGAGACACCGTCAAGGCGCTCGCTCCCGGATACGTGGCGCTGATCTTCACTACAGGGGCGTAATCTGCGGATACTGGTCCACAGGCAACAATGCCAGTCCGATGATTCCGAACAATCACGATCAGTATCGATAAGACGGTCGAAAAGACAGGACGGTCTATAAAGAATCCCGGTTTCATTGTTCTTCCTCCTCTCTAAGCGCTTGGATAGCCTTCTCGTCGCCGGCCTCTACCGCATGCACCTTCACGCCCGGCACCAATTTATGATAACCTTCTACCACTACTCGCTCGTTCTCGCCCAAGCCCCGTTCGATCACGACCTTGTTGCCGATCTCCGGGCCGGTCTGCACGAAACGCTTCTCGGCGATATCGTCCCTACGGATGATATAGATGAATGCACCTCCTTTCTCGATCGAGAGGGCTTTCCGGGGAACGACGATCGAACGCTCGCGGACATCCAGCAGGAGCTTCACCTTCGTGAACTGTCCGGGCAATAATTTCTGGTTCGGGTTGGATAGTTCCGCACGAACGCCAAACGTACCGGTCTTCGGGTCCACCAGCGGGTCGGCGAAGTCCACGATACCTTTTACCGGGTATTCCGAGTCGTCCGCCAAGGTAACCGTCACGGTAGGCTGCCAAGAACGGGTCGTATCCTGCTCGCCAAACTTCACGTTACGACGCTCGGCACGCAGGTAATCCAAGGCGGTCATCTTAAAATCGACCAATACCGTGTCACTTTTCACAACAGCCGCCAATTTCGAATTGACACCCGGGCCCACCAAAGCACCCACATCCACGAAACGCTCACTGATATACCCAGACAGCGGCGAGGTCACCACCGTATAGCTCAACTCCATCTCCGCTTGGTCTAGATCCGCCTTGCTCATGGCGATATTCGCCTCGGCATCTTCCAGGGCGGCTGTGGCGTTATCCAAATCCAGTTGGCTGGCGGCGTGTTGCTCGTACAACGGTTTCAGGCGTTCCACATCACGCCGGGCCTTGGCCGCTTGGGCTTGGCTTTTCTTCAGTTGGGCTTTCGCTTTCTCTACTCTAGCACGATATTTATCGGGATTAATCATAAACAGGGGCTCATTCTGCTTCACCCGTTTACCTTCCTCAAACAACATTTTCTCTAGGAATCCCTCCACACGGGCATGTACCTCGACAAAGCTGGCGGCACGGATACGTCCCACGTACTCGCCATAAATCTGCACGTCTTCTTTTGAGGGTTTGTCTACGATCACGATGGGCAATTGCTGCTCTTCCTTATGGCGGCAACCCGTCATCGCTACTACAAAGGGCTATCAAGATAACCTGTACTTTTGCCAATCTTTTTTCCTGCTCATTCTACCTATATAAATTACTTATGTCACATTTGTTATGTAAAGAAAGAAAGAATCATTCCATTTTTCTCGAGGAGACCGATAATTAACATTACTTCACTTAATAACAAATCGTATAGCGTTTATGTTAACATTTATACTAAAATTAGGGTGTATCCAACCGGGGAATAAATCCACACCTACTGGGTAAGTCTACACTTTAAAAACAAAATCCTTTCGAATGAAACGTTTTCTCCATCCGAAAGGATTCCACATATATCAGATCTTTATCAATATCAATTATTATCGGTCAACCGACAACGCTTTCCACAAATTATCATCCGGCACGGGAGCGACAATTCGCACGTTCTCTTTTGAAACCGGATGGATAAACTCCGCGCTACGAGCGTGTAAGCTAATGCCCCCATCCTTATTGGAACGATCGAAACCATATTTCAGATCCCCTTGATCGGACATCCCATCTTCGCCAACTGACAGCGGATCTGATGGTGCCGCCCCGTCTTCAAATCGATCTCCAACAGATAATAATTATCCGAATGGGCGATCAATTTATAACGCAGGATGGCTTTCTTGGCATTCGGCCGCTCGGTATCGTAAGCGTAACTCTTATTTTGCTTCTCGTTCCGCACCAGCCAATCCACCAACTCACCCTCATCCTGCGGGGGACGGTTCTTGACGATCGCCCAATACGTCTTGCGCACCTCACCGACACGAAACATCTCGTTCAAGCGAGAGAGGGCCTTGCTCGTCTTGGCGAAAATCACGACCCCGCTCACCGGACGATCCAGACGGTGCGTGACACCGACAAAGACATTCCCGGGCTTGCAATACTTCTCCTTCAGCCATACCTTCAGCATCTCCGAGAGAGGCTTATCGCCCGTCTTGTCGCCTTGCACGATCTCACGGCAGGTCTTATCTACCGCTATAATATGATTATCCTCGTAAATAACCTCCATATTACATGTTCATACCGCCGTCAACCTGAATAACCTGTCCAGATACATAAGAAGACATATCCGAAGCCAAGAAGGTAGCGATATTAGCCACATCCTCCACCGTACCGCCACGGCGCAAAGGAATCTTCTTGCACCACTCGGCACGTACCTCGTCAGACAACTGAGCGGTCATATCCGTGATGATAAATCCCGGGGCGATAGCGTTCGCACGAATGCCACGAGAACCCAACTCCTGAGCGACAGACTTAGCCAAGCCGATCATACCGGCCTTGGAAGCGGAGTAGTTAGCTTGTCCGGCGTTACCATGAACACCTACGACAGAAGACATATTGATAATGCTACCCGCACGTTGCTTCATCATGACCGGGGTACAAGCGTGGATAAAGTTGAAAGCGGACTTCAAGTTCACGTTCAACACAGCGTCCCATTGTCCCTCGCTCATACGCATCATCAAGCCGTCTTTCGTGATACCGGCGTTGTTCACCAAGATATCGATACGTCCGAAATCCTTCACGATCTCGGCAACGACGTTATGAGTCTCCTCAAAGTTAGCAGCGTTGGAAGCGTATCCTTTCGCCTTTACACCCAAGGCCTCGATCTCAGCCTGTGTAGCCAAGCCATTCTCATCGATCACTAGATCCGTGAAAGCGATGTTAGCGCCCTCTTGGGCAAACTTCAATGCGATCGCCTGACCAATACCACGTGCGGCCCCCGTAACGATTGCCACTTTACCTTCTAATAATTTCATATTACTCAAATTTTTTTTAATATCAATGTTTAATCAAGCAAGCTCCCGTTGAATAGCCACCGCCGAATACCGTGATAGCGATCAAGTCGTCTTTCTTGAAATTCTTATCGTTCTGGGCATATACCAAGGCCGAGCTTACGGAACCCGTATTTCCCAGCTCCTCGATATTGTGTAAAAATTTCTCGTCCGGCAAGTTCAATTGCTTGGCGATATTCGCCATGATACGCATATTCGCCTGATGGCCGATGAAATAAGTAAGGTTATCCAGCGTATAACCGTTCTTCTCCAACAAATGAAGGACATTCTTAGGCATATAGGTACAAGCTTGGATAAATACGTCACGCCCCTCCGGCATCAAGATACCGCCGTCACGAGGACGCAAGTGAACCGCCTCCATCGCTTTCGACAAATGGCCGAGACCTTGCGTGTAAACCTCTACGATCTCGGCGTCGCCCTCACCGATCCGCTCCTTGGAGATAAAGAAAGCGGCGGCGGCATCACCCCATAAATGGCCCGCCTTCGGGTCTGTCTCATTATAATAAGCGGAGTTCTTATCAGCGGAAAGCACCAAAGCCTTGGAAGCCTTCCCCATGGCGAAATATCCCTCCACAACCTCCAAGGCGTTCAAGAAAGAAGAACAAGCCGAGGATAGATATAAAAGCTTTCGCGTCAGCGATAGTATACTCATGTTGAACCGTATGCGCGGCCGTCGCAACCGTATCATAGGGAGAATACGAAGCGGAGACGATCAAATCTACCTCCGTGATATCGTAAGGCAATTTGGGAAGAGCGTCCTTCACGGCCTCAAAGGCTCATGGTATTGATATTCTCTTCCTCTTTTCGCTTTCGAGCGGGTATGAATGCCCGTCCGTTGCTCAATCCATTCACTTGTCAACCCGTTTAATTCTAAAAAATGTTGGTTGTGCACCCGCTCTTCAGGCACATAAAACCCTGTTGCATTAATAAACATCCTCTCTGGTTTACTTTATCTTTATACCATTGAATATCAAATTCATTACATTATCTCTCCGTTTAATCCGCTGGCTGATATTATCTCCCCATATTCCACGTATATACGGAACTTCCAACCCCTTCAAGGCATGATGAAGAACCACCGCCGTAATCTCGGTATCAGGCATTGCGAAGATCCCTTCCTTCACTCCGGCATCCAATATTCCCTTCAATAATTCTGTCTCACGTATGTCAAAGTTCTTACGAACCTTCTCTACGCGCCATATATCACGGAAAAAGTTAGCTTTCAGCGTACCATTACGAAATACGAGCGCTTTGATAGCATCCAATCTGGCATAGATGAATGTCATCAACTTCTCATCAGCTGGCAAATCCTTTCCGGCAACATCAAGCAGCATCTTGTATAACTGGTCCAGCTCCGATTCCACCACAGCCAGATAAATCTCATTTTTGCTCTTGAAATACGTATATAACGTACGTCTGCCTTTCGGGAAGCCTGTGCAATATCGTTCATTGTCGTATTATCAACCCCCATGCGGGCAAACAATTGCCTGGCCACATCCACCAACATTTCGCGTGTTTAGTGAAACTGTCATCGGCATTTGTATTGCACATTTTGATTAAAACTGTGCACAAAAGTACCTATCCAAACAAACCTTTAAAAAAGATTGGTTCTACCAAGTATATTAAAAAAAAAACTTGCAATAAATTTGTTTTATAAGAAAAATCCCTACCTTTGCACTCGCAATCACGAAATGATTGTAAAACTATATCGCGGAGTGGAGCAGTGGTAGCTCGTTGGGCTCATAACCCAAAGGTCGTAAGTTCGAGTCTTGCCTCCGCAACTTTTTGAGGAATAAGCATAAAAGGCGACGTACAGTCAATGTACGCCGCCTTTGCTATTTTACGGCAAATCAATCGCTTAGGCTTACTCTTCTATTAGCAAAAACAATGTAGGTATCATCCCTACATGTAGGTAAGAACATTATTGTAGGTAAAAAAATAGAACTCAAAATGGCAACATATCGAGTATATCAAAAAAAAGTCCCAATCTGAAAGGAGAAGCACCTATATACATCTCCTTTTTACCTGAATCGAAAAGAAGATTGAAGTAGCAACTAAGATCAGTGTACCTGTCAATGACTTCGATAAAGAGAGAGGAATTATCAAAACAAGTTCAGAATTCGCCAAGGATAAAAAATCTAATCATTGATAATAATCCGGGCATCCATCAATGACATATTTGTTCAAAATAGATTAAGGAACCGTACTCTTACTGCAGAACAGTTCTGGAGTGAGTTTTCGTAACCCCAAAGGCTGTTCAGACTTCTTTTCTTTTTTTGTGAACAAAGCCAGAAACTTCGTTTCCAAGAGGTGAAAAAGAAAAAACAAAAATTAAGCATCTAACGGTACTTAAGACTTTATATGAGTTTAAACATCCTATTTATTTTGATGAACTCACAACCGATCTTTTAGAAAATATATATTGCATTGCAGAAAAATTAGAAAAAGAACCAAGAAGTAACAATAAATAAAAACATTGATACAATATCCATATATCTGAATGAAGCGGTCAGAGCCGGATACATTTCCGAAAACCCTATTCACAAAATTAAGCTAAGAGGTATTCAGTCAGAACCAGTATATCTTGACGAGGAGGAACTAACAACCCTATTATATATGTATAAAAGAGAAGAATGTCCAGGTAATATGCATATTGTTCTTGAATTCTTTTCTATTTCTTTGTTTCTCCTCATTACACATAGGGAGACGCCAAAGCTTTAACCATCGAACAAATTGGAAAAGATGAGTTTTACTATATCCGTGAAAAATTAACAAATACTTGTCCTAAAATTGTTCATGTTCCGATATCAGACCCACTACGAACCATTATAAATAGAGTGAAAGGTGATAGAAAAACAGGAAAATTATTTAACCACATAATTACAGATCAAAAAATCAACACAAATCTAAAAAGGAAATAGCACTACGAGCCTGCATAAAAAAAAAGGTTATGTGCAAAAACCGGCGACATACATTTGCTACAATTTATCTGAGAAGGACAAAAGATTTAAATTCTCTCAAAGATATTATGGGCCATAGTAATATTAAACAAACACTAGTTTATGCCCATGTTCTTGATCAAGATCGAAAAGAAGGTATCCGAATTTTTAATGCATTTAAAATCTAGTATAACCTATAATTGGCAAAAACCAAAAGTACAGTTTTTTAAAACGAAAAGTATAAAAAAATTGGCACCTAAATTTTGTGTAAATAGTAAACAATATATCGAATAAGGTTTTAGGACTCTGATTTTCAATTGCCCTGTTCCTTATTCTGTATAAACTCTAGTGTTCAAATGATTTGTGAGCTATACTCCAAGAAAAAGGACACATCGGCAACCCATAATCCTAGTGTCCTTTCCCATTTGAGCAATTACATAAGTAATTTGGGGTAAAAGTACGAAAAAATATCATAAAACTTTGCACATATTATAAATTTCATATATTTGCAAAGTTTTCGACAATTGCTTTTATTGTAGAAACTAATTAATTTATTATTAATCTTTAAAATGTTTTACTCTTATATGAACAAAGCAGAACTCATCGAGGCCTTAGTTGATAGGACTGGATTAAAAAAACAGGATGCAAAAAAGGTATTGGAAGCTTACATGCAAATCGCAACCGAAGTTTTATCGGCAAATGAAGAAGTCGTTCTTGTAGGTTTTGGTTCTCTGATACCGAGACCTCAAACAAGTCGCCTGGCTCGTAACCCCAGAACCGGTACCCCGGTTCAAATTCCGGCCAGAACAACGGTAAAGTTTAAACCTGGAAAATTTCTACTAGAAGCAATAAATAACAAGTAAGTAGTACTGTCAGGTTGATTCAAAGACCCTATCTTTTTCTCTATCTTTGTTACGTAATCATGCATATATGATATTTTTTTTGAATTAAAACCACCTCCTTGTAGTGATTGCCTTGGGGGTGGTTTTTAAGCGATTTAAACTAAAACCTTTAGCCAGGCATAATGCTTTCTCACCTTTAAATAACACCGATCGGATTGAAACGCATACGCTTCCCGTTCAAAGGGAGATGTTCTCATAGGCTTTCTTCCCGTATACAGACAGCTTGATAAGCCACTCCGATAGATACCAGATATAGAATCCGATATACAGCATCTCTTTCATCTGTGCGGTATGTATCGCCTCATGGTTAAGCGTCCTGCGGCTTAACTCCTTGTATTCTTTCCGGGCAAATACTATCCCGAATAGATTAATCGCGATGAATCCTTTAAAGGGGATCAGGCTATTGTATATTACTCTCATAAGCTGTTTTTAGTTTAACCGGTCCGGCCTTCACAGGTGGGACCAGCAGGTTGTTTTTACACATGAAAAAAAGTACTTTATAACTCTGGATAATCAATAATCGGGAGATAATAAACCAGTGTCGTTTTTTGGTACTGAAGAAAATACACCATTATACAATCTTATTCTCCAAGCATTAGAAGCATAGGCCTGAGTTGAAGTCCAATAATAACTTGTACGTAAATTTGTGCCTCCCATAGCTGTTAATAAATTATCTATTGCTACGTTTTGTTATCATATATAACCTTCATTTGCCCAGCAGAAGGTAAATAGCCAGTGTCACCATTCAAAAACGTATTATATTTACATGTATAGGCCGCCCCTGCTTTATTCCCCAAAGCTGCAATAGCTGCTGCAGAGTTGGACTTGCCTTTGTAGTCATTTTGAGCGGACGAAGAACTGGTTGTTGTCGTAACACCAGAAATCAATCCGCCTGTTCCATCATAATCCCACCTTTTTTGTCTCTCGTCAACAAGCGTAGCTCTGATAACAATCCTGGTATTAGCTGTAACTACGGCTACTCCCATTAAATAATCAGTAAGAGATGCTTTATTTGCTGTATATACACTTGATTCAATTGCATATATTTGGTTGTTTTTTATAGATACAGGCAAAAACACCATTGGGGGTATCTGCTGGTTTATACCAACCTTCAGGGACTGCATTAGCAGCGTATAACAATGATCTTCTCCTTATAGTACTCATAGCTTCAAATTTAAAAATGGTTTCCGAACACCTTACATAGTATTTCCAATTAGCCCACATAATCGACACTTCAATCGTTTTGCCGGCCGTGATGGCTACAGGGTTGTCTCCAATGACTACGAGTGAGCTGCTATCCCCCGAAGCGCTTGCATCAAGCTCCATCTGTATAACTATGTCCGCCGACCCTGTATTTGATACTATAAGAGTTGTCGTAGAACCGTGTTTCGGGAGAAAATACCATCTGGTCAATCTTATTGTACCATCAGTTTGAGTAGTAATAACGCCAGGGCTACCACTAATATAAGCCGTCCAATTACCGGAGGCATAAGAAGGATCACGCAACCCGTCGAATACCCCTCTGTTATACATACTACAGTTACTATCAGATAGATACGACAAATATGTCGTTAGTTTAAATACACCGCTGTTATTTCCGTTATAATACGGCCATTCAGTCGTAAATGTAATCTTCTTCATACTTCCGTCCACAGATACGTCTAACCCATTTATAGTCACATTTCCGGCCATTGCTTACAAAATAGATAGACTTACCTGCTTCTGCTGCCGCGATAAAATCCGACAGCGGACCTAAAAAACGATTCAATGTCAGAAAGCGTGCTTAGTGTTCCGCTGACACGCCATAACTCTTTAGCTGAGCTAGTAACCGGCACTTTATAAAATTCTACCGCAGCGCCCCCTCCTTCGTTATCCGCCCAGACAGCTGTACCATCGGCAGACCATTTAAGTATCTGATTTTCTGATCCACCAGCCGGTATATGTTTATTACCAGCCGTAACAGGATGCACATAATTATTAGCATTGTCAGCAACACCTGCCAACTTGTCTTTATCAGCAGCTGTATAATTGTTATCCGTATGCACATAGTTCGCATCCTTGACCGTGTTATCGTCGTTTGTCAGCTGCGATAATTTGGTGGGGATGGAAGCCCGGACTTCGGCTATGGTCGTATTGATACCGGCAATAATACCCTCCAGTGTTTGACTGTCTTCTACGTTTGCAAGGAACGCGATTATCTCATTGAAACTTTCGATGGCAGTAGAAGCATTGCCGGACAACAGCGTATCGAGTTGGTTTTGCAATGACGTTACGGCTGCTTGTATAGTTGTATCATCATAATTATTCAACCCTGCCAGCTTATTTTTCAGTTCTGTTGTAAAGTCCTCTGTAGATAAACCTTTGCCTGCTACCTTTTGTACATATCCTGTTAACAAGTCAGCCACAGCCGTGGATGTAGTATAGTCGCTATCATTCGTTAACTCACTGACCTTCGAAGGAATGGTAGGTTTATTCAGTATAAGCCCCTTTTCCTTCTGTGGCATTCCAATCCGGTTGTACCTGCTCCTGGGGGATGTATTCGACAAATGATCCGGATGTACTCCCGTCCGAATCAGGGACAAATAGATACCTCCTGCCAATTATAAGCCCGGTGCCGGAAGCTGACACGTTTCCCGAACCTTCACCGGGCAAACCTTGCTGTCCGCGTGGAACCGTCATATTTATCTTATACAGGGGATAACCTTCATCTGTTGTACCTACATATGCCACTGTAGCCGATGCTGCTGTCCCAGGATCCCCTGTTGTGATTGTGCCTGTTTCAAAGACAGGTGTTTTCCCGTCAGACCCGTCCGTGCCGTCTGTTCCATCATTACCCGTATCGCCTTTTGGTAACACCAAGTTGATACAGTATTTCGGATTGCCTGATACGTCTGTACCGTTTGCTGTAACCGTAGCAAATGCGTTTGTTCCTTTTTCGACTGTCCCAATTTCAAAAACAGGGGTTTTACCATCAACACCGTCATCTCCTGTATCGCCTTTGGGCAAGGACAAAGATATAATGTATATCGGTACCCCTTCTGCATCATTCTCCTTAAATGTTATCGTTGCCGAAGCCTGTTCGCCCGGATTAAGCGTTGTGACCGTACCGGCTTCGAACTTCGGTGTTTTCCCGTCAGATCCATCGGTGCCGTCAGTACCATCTGTTCCGTCATTTCCCGTATCTCCTTTCGGCAACACAAGGTTTAATTTATAGACAGGATTGCCGGACGTGTCAGTTCCAACCGAAGTCAAAGTAGCCGATGGTGTATCGCCTTTAGCTACATCTCCTATTTGGAATTGTGCTGTTTTACCGTCTACTCCTTGTTCCCCATCTGAACCTCGTGGAATGGTCAGATTGATCTTGTATCTGGGTTGCCCTCCTTCTGTCGTACCGTTGGCAATGACTTCCGCCGATGCTCCCGTTCCGGCATCTCCGGTTGTTGTAGTTCCACTTTCCAATACAGGGGTCTCACCTATCGCCTTTTTCCCCGTACTTACACCGTTCACAACCCAATATCCGTTATCGTTGATACTCGGGGCTGCATCTCTAGCCACCTGCTTTTTGAAATCGCCAACTGCAATACCGGCATCCGTTCCACCTAAATCGGTCTTTGTTCCTAACAGATAATCGTTATCCGAAAGGGAGGGATACTTTGTAAAGTTTTTTGATATCTTTTGTCGCCATGCTATTTAGTTATTTAATAGATATTCGATTGTATCTAAACTGGTAGGAGTGACCCACCCGTTTTGATTAAAAGCATTTGCAAAAAGTTTTAACAATTCCAGTTCCTCTGGTGTTATAAAATATTGAATTACCCTATTCTTCATATCTTCTGTAAGATGTGGTAATTCTATCACGCCTTTTGCAGGACTGGTTATTCGTAGTGATTGCAATTCTTCTCTAGAAAAACCAATCTTATTCTTAAGCGATATAACAAGCTTTGATTTGTTCTATTGTTCCAGTCTCCGGCAATAACGCTTTTGTTATTATTACTCTGTCTAATACTGATAATTCCATTTCCTTATTCTTTTACTCGTAAATAACCATTTTCTACATAAACATAGCCGACGGTAGCATCAGCCGATTTTTTCCAAGAATTACTATACAATGTAAACCCTGTAGGAGTCGCTTGTATATTACCGTATATTGGAAGATTAGCCATTGAGGATCTATAAGTTGGAAGTCAGCCCGTTTTTTTTATTCATCACACAATAATAGTTATTAGTTGGATCCGAATTCGCGTCTTTAAACACACCTACAAATCCACCAGCTGATTCATCGGCACCAATTCTAACCAAACATTCGTCCTGAGCATTATACATCTGCATTACGATATTGTCAGTCTGATACTGATTAGATATTACCATTCTCAAACCATTAACTGCTGTTTGAAATGTACCATATATGTTAGCATTTGTAGCTATAAAATTTCCATCTTCATAAAGCCGTATTGGAGCATTATCTCTATTGGCATAATTGGCTCCTAACGCTATGCGTGGATGATCATCAGCATTACCATCAATATGATACAGTTCCTGTTTTGGCTTTCTATAACCAGATCGGAGAACCACCAACCGGCAATATTGGCCTCTTCAATTAAAGCCAACCCTGTAGCGATACTCTCGAACTGTCCCTGGAATGCTTCCCAGTATGCGGACGACGTACCAGGTACTTTGTTTAGCCGGGAAAAAATGCCTGCTGTAGGTTTTGCCACCCAATACGTTTTATTTCCGGATGAATCCTCCGTATAAACTGCATCCACATGGGTATTCGATCCAGTATATTGTTTTGTCGAATCATATTTGCGCCGGAATGTCATGAAAGGACCTCTTGAACCGTCATCGCCCTTTTGACCTGTCACTTGAACAGGGGTAATGAAATCATTCTTATAAGTAATGCTTCCACCCTCGTTTATACGACCATGACATTCCGTTGCCCATACTATACCTTCTCCGGTTGGAGGGTCAACAGACCATCCGGATGGCGGAGCTGACGTAGGTGTTGACGGGCAGGATACTGATATTTTATACCAGCGGAATATAGACCAACCATCGAGTCCGTCTGTCCCGTCCGTTCCGTCTGTCCCGTCTTTAGACCATTTGGCGAATATGGCAGGTGCACTCCAGTGACTCCAGCTGCCGTTTACTTTCTTCCGCTGCATGATCCATTCATATATATATTCGGATGTTACCCCTTGCGGTTCGGAAGTCCAGCCTGACGGGACATAATTGTCAACGTCGCTCCATGTGTATGACGGAGTAGCCAGTATTTTTGTTTGAGCATATACACTCTCAGTCTCCTTTCCGTCTTTCCCCCATTTAGACCACAGGTACACATCGGAGAATGCGCCCCATACGCCGTTTTTCTTTTCACGCTTGCACGACCATTCAAACGGGTTGTCGATATCCGGACCCACCGGATCGTCCGTCCAGCCCTTAGGCACATAATCATCCGTATTTTCAGAAGTAGCAGGTCTGGAAGGCTTGTCTTCCTCAGTCTGTGATCGCTTAAATATCCATTCCACATCGGTACCGTCTACACCGTCGATTACACGGACAACGGTAAATACCTGTTCATAGGTTGCCAGCCCTTCACAGTTGATCTCCAGCTTTATTTCAGCTTTTTCTTCCGTTACACTGTGCACAACAACCAGCCCGTTCGTAACAGTAAATGTACACCCGGTACCTACGGCGTTTACGAGGTATTTACCGGTACCAAGCACTGTGCTGTATCTCAGCAGTTCCGTACCCTTCGTTACCTGTATCTTAGTCGTAATTCGGAAGTCCTGCGTAACTACCTGATCGGAACCGGTCACTACGTTATTGCCTCCGGAAACAACATCGACCTGCTCCGTCAAACCGTCTTTCGTATTATATACGGCACTGTAAGAAGACAGGACTACGGAGTAAGCGTCCAGACCTTTCAACCCGCCGTCCAATCCGGGCACATTCCAGACATTTCCACCAAAATAAACATTGTTCAGGTAAATAGATCCTTCTTTTAATGATTCCCCGTTTATTGTTAGATCCGATAAATCGCCCCATTGCGATGAGACATTTTTATCAGGGTGTATCTCCCAGGTATTGACATTGCGAAGGAACCTGATATAAGTTCTGGTAGAATAAGCGGATTGCTGGCGTTCTTTTTATGGTCGGGTTACCGTATACCGCATATTTCATCGATGCGCAAGGATGCACCGTAGTTCCCGGCTTTAACTCATATCTGAAATGCGCGTTATCCATAATCTCCACCGGGGTAAAATAAGCCGTCGAGAATCCGGCCATGGTTTTAAATCCGGCACTGTCCGTACCGGATGCCACCTCGTTCCCTGTGAGGTTGTGGAAGAGACCACGGCAGAAGTCGTTCAAATGCATGCCAGACAACTCGCCGTCTTCAAGTTTTAGAGTTACGATCTGATTCACCGTGTCGACGGACTCGATCAGGCCGAATGCTATGGCGTTCCAGGTTTCACCGGCGATAACATCTACGCGATTGAAGCGTAGTTCCGGAACATTCAAAAACTCCCATAGTTGGAGGCTACAGGCTTCTATTGCTCCTTTCTCGTTTATGCGGGCTCCCGATCCTAAAAAAAGGCCGCTGATAAAATCCCCGATATTAATTCCTCCTCTGGCAGTCAGGAGGTAATCCGTTCCATCCGGCTTATCCTTACGGATGAACTTATCTTCCATCTCTGTGACCCTCTTGTCATCTTCCCTGTCTTCGACTTTAAAGCCGAATAGATGTTGAAATCCGTAGGAATCGTTTCCTCGTCGGTTGATTTTATTATTTCAAGATTTGAACCACTACCTGATCCCGAACCGATATCTCCAATCTCTTCTTCCAGTTCTTTAACAACCGCATTTTTGATCGTATTATGGATCGCTCCATAGGTTGTGACTGTCGGTTTTGGATTATTCGGATCGAAGGCCGGAATAAGTACCCCCCTCGAAGTTCTACCCTCGGAAATTCAGCTAACCGAGGGGGGTAAAATAAAATCCGGAGATGACAGATCGGGAGCGACTAAGTTATCAGGGATATCATTCTCGTTTTTGACAAGGTTTAAATAGGTTGATACTTCTGCTAATTGCCAGGTAAAAAGTATAGCTACTTGGTAATTCGTTCGAAACGTATGTCGCATTACTTTCTGTTACGACAATCTTCCGGATCGCAGTTGATTCATAAAAACATACTTAGCCCGACTAGGGAAAAAAATCAAGTAGCCAATGACGGAAAGTATTCATCCAGATATCCGGTATTCTTTACATACTTCCGTTCGGTATCTACTTGATACTCTTCCCGCACATCGCCAAATTCCGCAATTTTATGTTCATGCTCCGCATTCAGGTTGTTTGTTCCTGTCGCCCGAAAAGTATCTAAACCTCCTAAGCTATTTTCAAAAAGGTACCATTGTTCATCTTCTGACATTGGATTCGAAAAAAGCGTATACCTGTGATTCGGACAATTTTGTACCGGACCCTCTATCCATACTTCGTAATAAGACGGATAGGTGTTTCCAAGTTTACCGGCTATTACCGAGTATTGCAGGTTCATTGTCGTAGCATGACCGGCAACACAAGTCCCCAGCGAAATTACTGTTGTTGATTTGTCCGGATACGTCGCTTTGAGTTTCGCGGTACATTCTTCTACAGCATAATAGGTTAGCCATTCAGGGAGAATAATACAGGTAACAGGCTTAACTCGCGGTTGCCAGGTTAGAAAATGCAGTTTCAGCCAGTTAGTTGCCGTATCCGCCAGATTGGCCACACCACCACGAACAACCCTAAAGTTATATTCTGTTCCATCAATTACGGCTGTAAATGTTTCTGCCAAGTTGGGCTGAACATAGAATAACGATCCGGCATCCAGATTGTAACTCAATTGTCCTTCGATAACCTCTTTCAAATCAATCCTGACCATGAGGTCGGGACCTGGCTCATAACTCTGCTCCAATAAAGTTTGATTCCCTTTTTTCAAAATAAAGGATATCAAACCGGTCGAGGATAACAGAAATTGATTCATGTTACCGGAGAGATTCAGTGCATCAGGTTTATTTAAAAACTCCTGCCATTATTCATTTTTTCAGCAAATGTATTTGTGACTAACGGATAGGTAAAGGACAATTACCACTCCCTTAGAACAGGCTCTAACCATACAGTTAATGTTCCTTCTATTTTATCAACCAAAATCGGAATTTTCCCTGCTAAACGAATCTCTATAGCAAACCAACAGGCATGCGTCTCCACATGGTATCTTCCTCCTCGTCTGTATTCTTCTTCTGTGGAGGTGGAAAAAACGATATCGGAGCTTGTTCTTTCAACTGCATCCAATTGTATTGACTTCCTACGCTATTCGACCAGGCACGTCTCCAACTGTATTTAGAAGACGGAAAATATTCTGATTCAGACTTAGCCGAAGAAACCGGTTATACAATTTCGTTGTCAAAAAGTACATTCGGTTGGAACATTCTTACCTATGTTGTACTTGATTATATTTGGTAATAGTTCTGATTGTTTATAATTACTTTTCATGGGCTGATATATTAAGTTTATCAATATCAGACAAAAGCATTTTCGTTGTAACAGGACGCATCGAGTTACGGAGCATATCATCATATTTACGCCAAAATTTTTCATATAATCCATCCGGGCCATTGTATGCTAGTGAATAATCCCAGATTCTATCTCGCGTATCCAAGTAGGCATAGATCGTACCTGAATCAAATCAGGGAAGTTCTATGAGCTGTAAAAACACAGCATAGGCTTTAACTCTGAATTTTCCTGAGTTGAGTTTTCAGTGTTATTGCCTTGTGTAGGATCATTACTCCATACTATTTTAGAATTTATGGCTCTGGTCGTTTCAATATAAGGGGCAACCCCACTTGATAATGTTTCAAATTCTATACTAACAAGTGTATCCGGTGATTCCTTTTTTTCAACTTCCAACGTACCACCAGCATAATAGCCACAATTTAAAGTACCAACTTTTTCTATCACATAATCAACAGCAGAAAACCCTTCCCGAATAATCCACCCTCTTGTCAAATCAATAAAAAGCTTCCGGATACATAGCAGCTATTTCATAAACCGACTTTGAAAGATAGTCTGGCGTTACAGAAACAAGTTTTCCTTCATCATAATTATAAGTCAATGTAGCTCCTTTCTCTGCTGATAACTTCACCTGCTTGTATTTACCCCCGTGGTTGATACTAATTGGAGCCGTCAGCAATCTTGTTAGATCCTGACTTGCATTATCATCAGCGACCTCATTAAACAGTACAATTTTGACACTTCGCCGGGCTTCGTCCGGAATAAACTCACAACAAAATTTGTAACGAAATATATCTAATATCGTCGAAATATTACAACTCGGAACAATCTGATCGTAACGTATTTCGGCATTGACTATAGTATCAATGTTGTTATTCAAAAAAATACCATCGACTTAAACGGCTCTGTTCGGGAAAAGAAACTTTCTTCAAGCGTATAGCCCAAATACTTAAAACCTCCTCCAATAAATGTATTGCTTTAATAAACGGAGTAATATAATACCCGGCCGGAGTTGAGACCGTCTTATCATCAACAGTCTCTTCCCCGGTACTGTTCATTCCACAGGGTATAATAGCCGTCCGGCTTAATAGGACCGCTAACTCTGTTCAGGCAAATTATCTCGCCATTATCATGACTTTCTGCCAAGACAGGAAAACAGGAAAAGCGAGGATCTGAGTAATCATTAACGAGCGGACAAAGTTGATCGCAATGGTAAGCGATGAAAATTTAACGACTTTATCTTTAAAGACAGTTGTTAATTGTACATCTTTCATTTTCTCATAAAAAAGATCCGATGTTAAGGAAAAAAAGATGTATCAATGCCATCTTTCCGACTAGCAGATAGAATAGCCTGTCGGCAACGGATTGAATAAATACCATCTTGAATCGTCGCATCTGCCCGCGATGGCATCTTGTTTACCCCAGCCATATCATCAGGAAAACCAAGTATCTTACGATTATACTCATCCGAAGGAAGTTTTTACCGGAAGCGACTGCTCTCCATACTCATTAAAAAACGGATTGCTACGTTCCATTTCAACACGGTGTAAGGATTCAATTTTAATTCTTTACCAGAAGAATGTACAATTTTCATGATTTACTACCTATTTTACGAGATTCTTCCAAACGATTCTGCATTTTTTTTTGAAACTCTGAATATATAATATAAGCTTTAAGACCACCTTCCCTATCGATCTTTAACAGGAGATCATACAATTTATTTATTGCATCGAATCAACAATACTTGTTGATGGAGTAAGAATTTCCTTCATTGGGGCAGAAGACGGTACTGATGTTGAAATCGAGCCACCAGATTCAAAAACCAGCCAGACGTTGCCACATTAATTGATTCATATCAACTGTCCGAATGACTCCCTTCTCTTGAGCTTCATTAAGTACATTAATAAAAGGTCGCACTGTCGGATTTTCTAATGCATCATTACTAGCAACCCATTCTTTGCTCTTTCCAACAGGTCCCTCGCCTACAATAACTGTAGGGCGATCTATAAATCCACGTTTATTCGGATCCAGAACCGCATCAAACCTTTTTCCATCTTGAGCACGAACAATATCAACATAACCACCAGACTCACGTCCTATAGCAACACGAGTCCCAGTTCCAGATCCAGTTCCGCCAGCTCCTTCAACAGTCATGGCCATTACCTTTTTTTCTCAGCATTAGCTGTTGCGATTTGGGCTGCACCAGTTGCAGTTAACATTGCTGCAGCAATCGCTCCTGCTATGGGACCGAGCTGAGCGAAAGCCTGCATGATTGAAACCGCTGTGTTTGCGATAATTTCCGAAACCTTAATGGCAAAATTGACATTGGCATATTTTTTTCTGTACGGCTAGTTTTTTATTCTCCTTCTCCTTTTCAAGACGAGCCACTTCTTCTGAATTCTCTCCGGCACGCTGTATTTCAGCATCGTATTTAGCATCAATATTAGCTAATTCCGCTTCCTGCAGAGCAGATATTGCTCCTGAAAAAAAGCTGACTATAATAATCATAGTATGCCTTCAGATGGGCTATTCTTTTTATCAAGTATAGCCTGTTGATATTCTCTTCATCTAAAAGGCCCCGCCTCTCTCTGATCTTTTTAATAAATCCAACTCAATCTCATGTTGTTCTTGCATTGACAACAATCCATTCTGCTGGCGTATTTGATTACGTCGGTCTTCAGCTTCCTGCAAAATATTAGTTCGAGCACGTTCAAATGCCTGGTCCAACTCTAATGTGTCCATGTTGGCTTCTTGAGCCATTTCTTTGGGCATTGTAGGATGCTTCTAAAAACTTTTAGTTGAAGATCAAAGTGTCCTCCCCAACTGTCGTCAGCTTAAATTCCGCTTTGAAATCCTTAACTAGATTTTGAAGAGTCTTTTGCTGGGCTGCACGAGCCTGAGCGGCAGCCAGGTCCGCTGTCATCACTTCTTCATTGGCAGTCGACACAGCTTTGGGCCTTTATTGTCCCTGAAGATAATTCGAGCGAAATAATATCTGATTGATAGTCCTGATATATTTTTAAGGCGAGATTCCGAAGATGTAGTATCAAGGCTTAACATCAAAGCGTCATACTGTTGTTGTGTAATTTGTTTTTCAGCAAGCCCCTTCTCAAAAAACAATCTGCTGTGTTTTTTTATATGATTGAGATTCTAACTTGAGCCTCTTATCCCGATTGTCTTTTGAGTACACTAATCATTTCCTGATCCCGTTTCTGTTGAGTTTCGATCAAGGATGCTTTGAGCCGCATTTATTTCCTTGGAAATATCAGCCTGCAATTTCGGATCCAAAGATTTTTTTTTGATAATCCTGTAGTAATTTTAAACGTTCTTAGTAAAACTTAGTATCAGCACTAAGACGCTGCAAATTGTAAAATTGCTCAGTCTGGCCGAATTGTATCTGAGTGTTTTTAAGGTAGTTAATTCCGCTTGATGAGCATTCTCTTGTTCTTTCAACTTCAACTCTAATGCCGATTTAGTTTTTCTTAGGGTCATCTGGGGTTTTATCTTCTTTAAATTTATGATCATAGATTTCCTGAGCTATTTCAACATACTTATCTGCAGCATCTTTATTTGCCTTAATGTATGCATCTAATTGCTCCTTGGTCATATTATTGAATTCAGCTCGTTTTGTATGACTTGCTTTTGATTTTTCCACCTGTTCACGAAGAGTTTCTCCAGAAAGTCTTTTTATCGTTTCTTCTGCGCCTTGAATCTTCGCACCACACTCTTGAATTAATTGAACCTTTTCATTTATTTCTTCCTCAGTAAAGGGAAGCAAAAAACATATCACCGGTCTTTTCGATCCGTCTTATATCGACCACCAGTAGCTAGTTCTTTTTCTAATTTTTGTTTTAGTTGTTTAGCAGATTCTATATCATCCTCCGCTTTCTGAATAGTTTCTGCATGGATATACTTTAATCGATTCTGTTCTGCTTCAAGGAATTGATGCACTTTCTCGGTATTAATCGCAATTGCGTTTCCATATTCATCGAAAGCAGTAATTGCACCTGGAACAATATTCGCTAAACTACTAATAGTTCTATTCAACTCTTCATGCTCTTCCTTTGACAGGGTCGTCTTAGCTTTCACCTCTTCGTACCTTGAAATTAAAGAAGGAAGTTTCGTTTCTAATGATACAACTCTATCAAATTGTTCCTGATAACTTTCATTTAACGGAGGTAAATACATCTGACAATTTTTGGGCATTTTTTGACAAGAAAAAAAAACAGAGACTTAAATGTCGGCTCCAGGCGAGCTCCTATTTTTTATTAGCCAAACCATCCAAAACGTCTGACAAATTAGAAGAACGACCTTCCAGTTCCTCCATCTGGATAGCCATACTCCCCCTGTACTCCCTTCAAATCACCTAAAAGAATATAAGTAATCGGTGATAGCTTTCTCTGAGAATTTAACTTCTGATGTAACACCCTTTGAAAGAGAATTTAATCTTGTCATTTTCTTTACTTGCCTTAATACCAAATTCTTTTTAACCTTTCGAATTCTCCGGTCATCGCATCCAACACGGCTTCAATATACTGATCCAGAGATTTTCCTTGAGAACTAGCAACATCCCCCATTTTTATCAATTCCTCTCTTGTCGGAATAATACCACGATTCACAAGTTTAATATATCCCTTCAGTTAACTCTTGCAACTGATATGGAGTATCGAAGCTAGTTGTTTTCAACATGGTCATGACAGCAGCGGCCTTCTCTGAGCTTTTGGAACGTATTTCGAAGAACGGCTTCATATTTTTGCAAACTCTTTCCTGACATTATAAACCGTGACCACCCATCTTTGAGATAAGCAAAGAATTTTAATGCAAGGAAAGCTTTCACAGCCATCGTTGCTTTTGATATGGATCGGAGAGAGTATCACCAGTCTGTTGACCATTCGATCGCAACTCGTTCATCCGGGACTTAACAGCCAATAATGATTTCTCTAGCTTCTTATACTCTGCCGGCGATGCTTAGCTTCCGCTGTATGATCCAACTGATATTGTAATTCTTTAGCTTTCTTCCGGAGCTGGGCCATTGTTAGCGAGGTCAATCCAAGCGTTTTCTCCAGCTCTGTTATTTTTTCTTATTAAGAACAAGTTTGGTATTATTCTTCTCGACTTCAGCCGACAGGTTTTTATACTCCTGAGAGTCTTTTTTCCGGCAGCAACGAGCTCGGTCATCTTAGCCTTCAAGTCCTTGTTGGTGGACGCTAGCTGTTTATTTTCTTTATCGAGTTTACGCACAGACTGTTGTGCCTCCGTAGAATCAATTGAGAGTATCCACTTTAATTCGTCTTCGGTAAGTTTCTTTTTGCCATACTGACTGCTTTTTCCGCGAAAGTAGCAGGCTGTTTTTCAGGATAAAGGACAACTACTTGCCTGAATCCGCCTCTTGAAGTTGCAGTCCGATCTTCTTCCGAATTTCTCTGTCAGCCCATATCGGAGATCGGGCATAGTTTCATGATAGAGGACACCAAAAATAACACGATTGTATAGAGCTAACTTACTACGAGTTTTCCATCTGATCTTTACGATATCGTATATCCAGGAAGCGGAGATATGGGAATATCCGCATATAAAATGTCTGATTAACCCCAACTTCAGAAAAATTGAATGGCCGTCGTGCGAGGAAGTTGGCAAGCTGGCCGGTTTCCCTCCAGGAAATACTTCACGAACAACCTGCTCTTGAGTATTGTATATTACATTTTACATCTCGACTAACAATCTGAGAAATAAACTCCTTTTTTTTATTAAATCGTCCGTTATCATAAATCTTTTTCAACAAAGGTAAATGCCCTGGATCCGGATGAAAGCACATAAAAAAACTGCGAGACCATATCAGCACTCGCAGTTTTCTCTTTTATTTTTCAATCAGCAGCCATTTGAATCGGGTCCAGACGTTCCGCGAGGAGCGCGGAACACGAAGCCGGCTTCGAACATGGCATCATATATCATCCTGCGCCGATGCAGCACACGATGGATTTAACTCATTGATAGCATCGGCTACTTCCTTCGTTGACAATTTGTGTGTAGCCTTATTCGTCATCCGTCATAGCAAAACGCGCTTTGATAGCTTCAATGTAAATACTCAAGTCTTTTTATCACTCATGCCACTTTCCTCCTTTCGTTACAGTAAATTTTCTATTTTTCACAAACCTTTTCGGGCTTTTACCAATTCAGTTAAGGACTGTATATTACGGTCTTGTAATGCAGAAGCCCTTGTCATTTGGAGGATATATTCAAACACCTCTTTGTGCATTGTTATCAATGTTGACTCATTCATTTTGACCTCCTTTCTTTACTGAACTATAAATAGCACAAGCCGGGATCAACAATAATGGACACAACAAAGATAATGCACACGTTAGCACAAGTGTATACATTTTGGCTTCATAAATACTTTTGCATGGGGTAATTTCGCCAGGTACAGAGTTAAAGAGCTTCTGGATAGTAATCCAGGAAAAAAAAGATTTGATACTTGTACTCGTTTCCGACTTTCGGTAACAGGTACGGTTAATGAATTTGATCATCAAAAGTACAGCCCGCCGAATTGCCAGGATTAGGCCCCGCGGTATGAAAATACACCGGAAGGCCGACAAAGTCCGGCATACGCGCCAGCTTTCAGCTGAT
>VOFJ01000457.1_pt1 | contig 40462 bp, 32 predicted proteins | sample 5384081 | NCBI WGS metagenome assembly VOFJ01 (sample SAMN12384729, study PRJNA508395) | human gut metagenome | isolation source: healthy gut I | host: Homo sapiens
GGGCAGGAGGGTACCCCAATGAAAGCAACAGGAATCGTGCGCAGGATTGATGATTGAGTTATAAACAGGACAAAAGTTCAGAAGCCTTGAAAACACCGGGTTTTCGCTGATTTTTGTCAAACTTTCAGACCTGAAATATCTCCAGATAAAACAGAGGCACGGACTTTTGCTTCAAAACATACCTTAATATGATGCCAGAAAAACGGCGAAACTCAAAGTGTAAGGAGGTCTCAGAATGAAGCAAAGGTGTTTGGTCTACGATCAGAGATCGAGCACATGGATGTGCAGTTCGGTCTGGAGGATATTACGGCAGGTTACGTGCAGCACCTGCATGAGATGTTTTGTAAACAACCGATGGAAACCGACTCGAATCGAGTACGGCTGGGATGAAAGAGGATGGTATCTGGTTGGGGTTCCCACCCCTTCCCTTGTGGGATTGCGGGTTCGTCTGGAGTAACTGCCGGTGTACATCACCACCGGCTTTCACACGCTGCTCCAGTTCTGCGAACATGAGAACGTCCAACAAGTGATTTACATACTCGATCATCTGACACGCCTCCACAAAGCGGTCATCCAGTTCATCCTCCGGCGATTGCGGGGCATATTCGACCTTCCAGCGTTCCAGCAGATGCAGATAATCGCAGAGCACCCGCTGACAGTGTATCTCATCGTTGCGGAAAGCCCGCGCCAGCGGATAGGGCTTTTTCAAAGCCATCGCTGCCGGGGGCTTGTCCGGGTCGATGCCAAAGTCATAGGCCAGCTTCTTTGCGGCCTCGTAGCTGCTCAGGCCGAACAGCCGCGCCACAAAATCGATCACATCCCCGGTAGCCCCGCAGCCAAAGCAATAGAAATAATCCCTGTTCAGCTTCATGCTGGGATGCCGGTCATCGTGGAAGGGGCAGCAGATCATATCGCCCCGGTTGACCTTACAGCCGTAGTATTCGGCGGCCTGCTTCACGGTGACAGCGGATTTTACAGTTTCAAATAAATTCATAGGCTTTGTCCTCCATTATTTATTGACGGTATCTGCCCGTCTGCCTGAATATACGGGGAAAAAGCCTATAAACCGAAAAATCCGCTAAAAGTGCAAGAAATGAAAAAACGCCGCCCTGAAATCTTGCAAAAATGCAAGACCTCAGAGCGGCGAAGCCAGCGGAAAGCATTTGCCCGCGCTGGTTTTATCAGGTATAATGGATAAAGAGAGTTTTCAGAAGAGAGGTGCGTCACATGGAGGGAGCCTATCTGCCCGGCAATATCCGGCAGCGGATGCAGGAGCTTATGAAGGAACATAAAATTACCCAGGCACAGCTGGCGACCCGCATCGGCAGCACCGAGAGCGCCATCAGCCGGTTTGTCAGCGGTAAGACTGATAAGATCAGCACAGAACATTTGCTCCGCATTGCGAAAGTGTTTGAAGTCTCCACAGATTTCCTGCTGGGGGAAGTCAACACGCCCGACCGGACAAATTTTGATATTGAAGAACTGGGCCTGTCGGTGCAGGCGGCGCGGAATCTGTACACCGGAAAAGCCAATGCAGAGATCGTCAACCGCCTTTTGGAAAGCCCTCGCTTTGCAGAAGTCACCTATATGATTGAGCAATATTTTGACGATACGCTGGCCGCCGGTTTCGCCGGACAGAACCAGATGCTTACTACTCTCAGCGCCATGCTGCGCCGAAACAATAAAACAGACGCTGCGGTGCAGGCGGCCAGAACTGTCAACCGGCAGAAAGTTCCCGTATATCAGGCAGACCTGACGATGATACAGAACACATTTATGGCGGCGCTGCGGGAAGTGAAGAAAGAGATCGGCAACGATTTCACAGCAGCGCAGTCCTTGACCAAGGGCATCACTCAGCAGATGTTTACCGAACTCACCAAAGGGGCGGATGTTCATACTCCGACCATCACGCCCGAAATGATTTCCGCCGCCGTCACCCAGAGCGCAGCGGGGATGGACGGTGTGCAAAAGGAAGCATTAGACAAGTTCGGTCAGGCGCTGACGGAATTTCTCCAATCCACCTTAGACCACGCGCAGGAGAAGCAAAATGCCGACCCGGAGCAATGAGCAGCTGTGCAGACTGGCACAGAAAGGGGATACGGCTGCCCGTGACATTCTGCTGGAAAAGAATCTGGGATTCATCCGAAAAATTGCGCTGGAGCAATACCGAAACATGGGGCTGGATGAAAATGATATTGGAATTGATTTGGATGATTTGATGCAGGAGGGAAGTATCGGCCTGCTGAACGCGATCCCTTTGTTTGATGCCGGACGGGGCATGAAATTTCTGACCTATGCAGCACCGGCGCTCCGCAACGCCATGACGGACTGCATCCGCGCCGCCCTCGGTTTATTTGAGCAACGGATGGTGGATAAGAAAGACGCCCCCGGCTTCCAGAGAGTATATCTGGATGACGTTCTCTCAGAGGATGAACGGATGCTGCGGATCGAAGCCATAGCCGACCCTCACACCCAAACGCCGGAGCAAATCTATATCCAAAAAGAGCAGCTGATAGAATTGTATGCGGCGCTGGACAAGCTGACAGCCAGAGAGCAGACCTATCTGCTGTACCGCTATGGCTTTACCGATGGAATCGAGCCCCCGCTGATCGGCGCGGCGCTCCATTTCCATCTCAGCGAGAGCTGGACAAAGAAGGTGGAGGGCGAGGCGATGGACAGCCTGCGCGGAAAGCTGCCGTGGTGGTTCTGATACGATGGGAAGCAGCGGCTGACGGGGGCTTTGATATACCTTTGTTCCGCAAATGACACGGCTGACAGACAGTGCTTGCCCGCACCGCCTGCCAGCCTTTTTCTGTCGCTTATGCTGCCCCGCAAGGGGCAACCTTTCCCGCCAGAACGCCGCAACTGTGGCCACACTTTTCAGGGTGTGCTACAATTCCGGCTGCCATCTGCTCCACAAAGGTATAACACACTAGACTTTCCTACGGAAAATCGTGTGCCACGAAACCGCCGGTTTCTTTGGATTCTTCCGGTCAAAGGGGAACACTATCCCCTCTGAACACCCCAGACAAAGGAGAACGCTGTTCCCTTTTGGAATCCCCTTGCCAATAGGGATGCTACCGCCCTATTGAATGATTTAGATAGAAAAACAAAATAAAGCATAGTTCGCCAGCACACCGCTATTCTGTCATTACCTTACACAGACATCTTGTAACTTTTTCGTTAAGCCTATTGACTCTGATACTTCGGAAGAGATATAATATAGCTACTACTTAGCGAGCCTAAATAGCAAAGCTAAAGAGAGGCGACGATATGAATAACAAATATGTCCAGCAATTCAAAAAAGGCTCTCTGGAAATGATACTTTTGTGCCTAATCGGACGCAAGGAGACTTATGGATATGAAATTATAACTGAATTGAACAATAGTGCGTCTGTTTTGGGATATGCAAAAGAGGGAACGATTTACCCTATTCTGTATCGTTTGCAGGAAGCCGAGTTAATCCAATGCCGATTAGCCCCGGCAGCGGCAAATGGCGGATCAAAAAAGTATTATTCTTTAACGGATAAAGGCAGGAATGTACTTGATGAACTAATCTTATTTTGGTCAAGCTATGAAAACTGCGTAAACGGCTTTATAGAAAGTTATCAACAAGCGAGGGTATCCAAATGAAAGAACAATATATCAAACAGGTTGAAAAGGAACTATCTTTACCACGCAAAATGAAAAAGAGGTTGTACGTGACTTGAATGAAGTTTTTGCGTCTGCTATGGAGCATGGAGAAACAGAGCAGCAGATTATCCAGCGTTTGGGGACGCCAAAAGAATTTGCAGACAGCACCGCAGAACAGTTTGGCATTGATAACACCAAATCGAAAAAAAGGAACGGTATCATTTCTACTCTTGCTGCGCTTGTTATCGCGGCTGCTGCCTTTTCGGTATATGCTGTTACACAATCAGGAAAAGTACCAGAAGGAGCAATCGGACAAGCCGACGCGACAACAAATATACAGATTGAGGGCGCGTTTGCCTTTGATATTTCGCAAATCCTTTTGGCTATTGGGTTTGCAGCAACAGCTATTGCTCTTTTGTTAATTATCCGAACCATACACAAAAACAGGAGGTAACCAATGAAGAAATATATTTCTGTATTCACAATCATGATTATGATTTTTTTGGCTGCGTGTTCTAATCAAAATACCTCATCTACACCGACAAGCAATGAGAACAATACGCAATCTAATAGTGTTACAAAATTGGACGAGGGTGTTTGGCCTGAGAATGAGTACACAGAGGGGCTTCCTGTTGCGCCTGGTACGGTTGCATGGGCTACACTTGATACAGAACATGAGAATTGTAATATCAACCTTACCGGTATTAGCGAAAACGACTATAACGAGTATATGGAGCTTTTGAACCAAGAAGGCTTTTCCGTAATTGAAAATGTGTCAGAGGAAATCGAGGGAGAAAACTATGTTTCTATCGGGACACTTTTATCAAACGACGAAAAGTGGTTAAGTATCAGCTACATACCCAATAGTCTAACTATCTACATTTCCTTTGACAATAACTGAAAGAGATCACGGAATAGCAAAGCCAGCCGAGCCAGTCAACGGTCAAGATGAACGGCGCAAGCGCCGCCGTTGACAGCCCCGCCCGCCTTTGCAGATAGGCAATCAAGGGGCGACAGCAAGGAGTGCTGCCGCCCACAGTATTATCAGAGAGGGAGAATTCTATGAGAAATCGGATTGTAAAAGTGACAGAAGTTGTAGTCAGAAGCGCTTTTTACATCATCTCAAACTATGTATTTGTTAGCATGGGACTATCATTTCATACTCAATGGATTTCAATTCTATTTTTGCTTTCAATGGTATGGTCTACTATTGATTACGGAAAGTCCATAAATGAAATAATCGAAAAAAAGGTAATTGCTGAAATACTATGTATATGTTGCATTGCACTGAGTATAGCGATGGCATATTTTGTGGGATATATTCAAGGAGCATTCGTTTCCCTCTGAAAATACAGGGCCACAACTTTCCGCTTAATATATCAGTATGGAACAAGTTATCAAAAAGTCATGAATGCTCGTAGCTCACCGGCCCGGCCAGCGAAAGCAGTAAATCTGAAATTGATTTACTGCTTTTTTGCTCAATAGACTCTTAAATCATCTGAAAATATTTCAACGCATCCCTGATCGCCGCTTCCTTCTCCGGCGGACATTTTGGCACTTTAGCATCTTCCTTCTTTGACAGATTATAATTTTGCCCCACATCCAGCCCGCACTTGCGCTTTATTTGCGAGATGTAGAGGGAAGACACCTTCAAGCCAGTATGCTCCAACACATACGCCTTGATCTGCTCATAAGTCGCGCCCTTCTGGAACCCGGACATATCCATATCCTCCAGCGAGAACTCCACCCGCACCTTCTTCGAGTCGATTTCTCCCTTGGAAAGCAAGACAACCGTCTCTACGTGCCTTGTCCTTGGGAACAAATCCACGGGCTGAACCTTTTCCAGCGTATACCCCTGTTCACACAGGAACTTAGCATCGCGGGCGGCGGTGGAGGGGTTGCAGCTGACCATGACGAGGGTGCGTGGGGCCATCTGGACAATGGCAGTCAGGGTGGCGTTATCGCAGCCTTTGCGCGGCGGGTCCACCACGATCACATCGGGGTGGGCACCCTCGCTGGCAAGGCGGGTCGCGGCTTCGCCGGCGTCCATGCAGTAAAAATCGGCTTCCTCCGGGGGCAGGCCAAGATGCGCAGCAACAGTTTTGGCACCTTCCACTGCCTGCGGCACAACCTCAACGCCGACCAGGCGGCGGCAGTGCGGCTTCATCGAAAGGCCAATGGTGCCCATACCGCAGTAAAGGTCCAGCAAAAAGTCATCCGGCTGCAGCCGGGCAAACTCTTTCGCCTTGGCGTACAGCAGCTCGGCAGCGGGGGTGTTGACCTGATAAAACTCGTGCACACCCATCTGGATGGGCACTCCGGCCAAAGTATCCTCAATCACGCCGGGGCCAAGCACGGTGCGGGTATCCCGCCCTAAAATCACGTTGGTGCGGGCAGTATTGCGGTTGATCAGCACGGTGGTCAGCTGGAACTCCTGCTGCAAGGTGCGGCAGATCTCGGCTTCGTTGGGCAGGCCGTTGCCGTTTACCACAAAGCACAGCAGGCGCTGACCGCTGTGCCAGCCCTGGCGCATATACAAATGGCGCACGCGGCCCTTGCCGGTTTCCTCGTCATAGGGGGCAATGCCGTTGGCTTCCAGTAACGCACAAGCCCGGCGGGCCAGGGCGTTCATCCACTCCGGCTGCAATTTGCAATCGGGGCAGGGGACGATACGGTGGGTGCGCCCGGCGTAAAACCGGTCACGACATGGCCATCGGCATCCAGCCCAACGGGCAGCTGGACCTTATTGCGGTAGTGTGCGGTGTGGTCCGTCAGGGCGAGAACGGGCGAAAACTCAAAGCTGCTTACATCAAAGCCGCCAAGGCGGGCAAAAAAGCATCCCGCACAAAGCCGGTTTTCGCCTCGCATTCCGTAGCATAGCTCAAATGGCGCAGGCCACAGCCGCCGCAGGGAGTGCACACGGCACAATCCGGCGCAACGCGGCCGGGGCCGGGGGCTAAAATCGCGTCAATGCGTCCGAAAGCATAGCTTTTCAATGCCTTTACAATGCGGCAGCGGATCACATCCCCCGGTGCCGCGCCGGGCACAAAAACGGCCTGCCCTTCCACATGGGCAACGCCGCTGCCATCGCTGGAAAGGTTTTCGATCGTGGTTTCAAAAATCTGATTTTTCTTCAAAGACATGGTTTGCTCCGTTTGCTCTAATGTTATGGCAAATATATCAGTCTGCCGGTAAAAACTGAGCGGCAGCACCAAAAAGCAAGGTGCTGCCGTATGGTGGGACATTGTGTGAAAATGGCTTATACCAGCCCCAGCTGCGGGTCTTTTTCCAGCGCGGCAAGGTACTTGCTGGGGGGAACGCCTTTGACCTTTTTGAACACGCGGGAAAAATAGAACTGGTCAAAAAAGCCGACGGAGACCGCGATTTCGGCGATGGAAAGCCCGGTGTTTTTCAGCAGGGAACACGCTTCGCTGATGCGGTAGCCCGTTAAATAGTCAATCGGGCTTTGGCCTACATTGGACATGAACACGCGGTATAGATGGCTGCGGCTGACCCCAACCGCCTTGGCGATGTCATCTACCGAAATATCATGGGAATAGTTGAACTGAATATACTTGATAGCGGCCAGCACATACTGGCTGCTGGAAGACGGCGCGTTGGGCATGGCTTCGCGCGCTTCCTTCATCAGCTGGGCCATGAACAGGTACAGGTAGCCGGTCATCAGGGCTTCGCACTGCGGTTCCGGGCCGCGGGCCAGATAGATATTATAAATGGTTTCACGGGTGCTTTGGGGGTCTTTGCAGTGGTGCACGGGCTGCACATCGCTGAACGGGGTCTGCTGCACCAGCTTGTTGGCGCAGGCACCGTTAAAGCCGACCCAGTAATATTCCCACGGGTCGGTTTCATCTGCCGCATAGGTGATGAGCTGATTGGGTTTGGCGAGGAAGAGATCACCCTCCTGCAAATTATAGGCAGCGCCGTTGACCTGATACACACCTTTGCCCGCAACAACAAGATGGATCAGGTAATGGTCACGCACACCGGGGCCCCAGGTGTGGCCCGGCTGGCAGTATTCGTGGCCACAATTAAAAATGGAAAGCTCTACATTATCGGTATAGTTCTGCTTATAAGATTGCTTTGCGATGGTCGGCATACCAAATCCCTCACTCTTGCAAAATCTGGTTGTGGTTCGCCATTCTGCTCCCAAAACAGGGCCCACCGCAGCAGGCCGGAACAGGATGGAGCATATTTTTTACCATTATATCAGAAGATTCATCAAAAGTCCATAATCGCGTTGAAAAAAGATGTTTACATCCTGCTAAAATTTGTTATACTGAGTACAAGAAGCCGTGATACTGGTCTAAAATGCGCTGCATAGCTAAAAAGAACACGCGGTTTTTGTGCATGTTTTACAAGGGACAGCCAAACGAAGAAAGGTGTATGAACGATGGCAACGAGTGCGGAACTGAAACAAAATATCTTGAACGGCGGTTACGACCAGGCTTTTTGCCAAGCTGTATGGGGCAGACACTGCTACTGTGGCAGCCCAGCGTGTCCGTTATGTGGATATGATCGACCATTTTGAAGAAAACTTTGGCACGGGCCGCACAGTGTGTTTGTACTCGGCACCCGGCCGCACCGAGATCGGCGGCAACCATACCGACCATAACAACGGCGTGGTGATTGCAGCTGCCGTAAACCTGGATATCATTGCTGTGGTTGCCAAGAATGACGAGAACGTTGTACGCGTGATTTCCCACGGCTTTGGTAAGATCGACGATGTGAATCTGCGCGACCTGACCCCGCAGCCCGTCGAAGCAGAGCACAGCGCCAGCCTGATCCGCGGCGTGGCTGCCGGCATTGTGAAAGACGACGGCAAGGTGGGCGGCTTTGACTGCTACACCACCTCTGACGTTCTGGGCGGTTCCGGTTTGTCCAGCTCGGCTGCCTTTGAAGTGTGCATGGGTGCTATCTTCCGCGGCGAGTACAACGATAATGACATGAAGCGTTTCGACCAGGTCAAAAACGCCATGATCAGCCAGTATGCTGAGAATGTTTTCTTTGGCAAGCCCTGCGGCCTGATGGACCAGACCGCCTGCGCCGTGGGAAAGGTCATCACCATCGACTTTAAGGAAGTGGGCCATCCGGTCGTGCGCGAAGTTCCGTTTGATCTGGCAGCCAAGGGCTTTGCACTCTGCATCAGCGATACCAAGGGCAGCCACGCTGACCTGACCGATGATTATGCCGCTGTGCGCCGCGAGATGGAGAGCGTTGCCGAATTCTTTGGCAAAAAGGTTCTGCGCGATGTGGACGAGGAAACCTTCCTGAAAGCCATCCCCGAAGTGCGCAAAGTGACCGGCGACCGCGCCGTGGTGCGTGCCATCCATTTTTATAATGACAGCCGCCGCGCCGGGGAAATCTATGAAGCCATCAAGGCAGATGATTTTGACCGCTTCCTGCAGCTGATCATTGAGGGCGGCCATTCCAGCTTTGAGTTCAACCAGAACGCCTACAGCATCAAGAACCCGCAGGAGCAGGGCGTGCCTTTGGCATTGGCCATCAGCCAGAAGGTGCTGAACGGCCGCGGCGCATGGCGTTTGCAGGGCGGCGGCTTTGCCGGTACCATCCAGGCATTTGTTCCGCTGGCACTGCTGGAAACCTACAAGAACGCCATTGACGCTGTGTTTGGCGCGGGCAGCTGCCATGTGCTGAGCGTGCGCAATTACGGCGCTGTGATGGTTACGCCGGATATGTAAAACATTCGGAAAATACATAAAACAAAGGGATCGGCAGAAAATGCCGGTCCCTTTTCTGATAGCAGGCAGAATACAAAACGTGCAAACTTGCTTATTCGGCGTTTTTGCTGTACAGGATCGCCAGCCCCTTGAACAACAGGTCAGAATCATAAATCACCTTGCGGGTGCAGCAGGGCATGATGCAGGGGGCCAGGCCGCCGGTGGCAACCACGGTCAGCGGTTCGCCAAGTTCGGCTTCCACGCGGGCAGCCAGGCCGTCCAGCATGGCTGCGGTGCCAAACATCACGCCGTTGTTCAGGCATTCTACCGTGTTGCGGCCAATCAGGTGATCCGGCGTTTCGGGCGAGATAGGCGGCAGCTGCGCTGTGCCGCTGCTGATGGCCCGCAGGCTGGTCTGCACGCCGGGCAGGATAAAACCACCCAGGAACGCCCGCTTGGAAGAAATGACATTATAGGTGGTGGCCGTGCCAAGGTCCACCGTCATGCAGGGCAGGGGATAGTGGGCGGCTGCGGCGGTGGCATCGGCAATGCGGTCCCGCCCCACGCGGTCCGGAGCGTCCACCGCAAAGGTCAGCCCGGTGTTCAGTGCAGGGCTGACCAGCATGGCTTTGCGCCCGGTCAGCCGGGTGCAGGCATCGGCCAGAACTTTGGTCAGGTCGGGCACCACGCTGCACACGATAACGCCCTCACAGGCTTCAGGGGTAACGCCAAGGCGGCCCAGCAGAAATTTCAGCTCGGCGGTGTATTCATCCCCGGTGCAGCGCGGGCGGGTGACCATGCGCGCGGTGAACAGCACCTTCATGCCATCCAGCCCGCCAATGCAGATGTTGCTGTTACCGATATCAACTGCAAGAATCATAGGGTAAAACCTCGTATCATTGGCAACCCGGCAATGTTTCCCGTTCGATAGGCTTAGGGCAACACCGCACAATTCCCGCCGTATCGGCACTTAGAATTGTGCGGTATTGCCTTAGAATGATGCAGAGTTGCCCTGTTATAAAAGTATAAAATGCGCAGAATGTAAAATTACAGTTTATTATAGCAGTTCGCAGCCCGTTTGCCAACTGTTGAATTCCCTTTAGGCAACACCGCACAATTCCCGCCTTGCGGCTTAAGCACCGCTCCGGCGGCTGCGACACGGCATCTGCGTTGCCAAAATGCTCGATAATACACAAAGTATTATCTGCGCTTTTGGCTTGGCATCTGCCGCACCTCGCTCGCCGTATCGGCACTTAGAATTATGCGGTATTGCCTTTACTTTTGCCCCCCGGCAGGATATACTTAAAAGCAGAACAATACGGGCAGCCAGAAGCCCGGCCAAATATAAGGATGTGTTATCATGAACCTGAAAGGCAAAACCATTGTGCTGGGCATTACCGGCGGGATTGCTGCTTATAAAATGCCCAATGTGGCCCATGCCCTGGCCAAAGCCGGCGCCAATGTGCATGTGCTGATGACCAAAAACGCCACGGAGTTTATCACCCCGCTGGTGTTTGAAACCCTGACCAACAACCGCTGCATTGTGGATACCTTTGACCGCAACTTCCAGTATGATGTGGCCCATGTTTCGCTGGCCAACGCGGCGGATTTGATGCTGATCGCCCCGGCAACCGCAAATGTGATCGCCAAGCTGGCCCACGGCCTGGCGGATGACATGCTGACCACCGTTACCCTGGCGGCCCGCTGCCCCAAGCTGGTGGCCCCCGCCATGAACACCCATATGCTGGAAAACCCCATCACTCAGGATAACCTGAAAACGCTGGAACATTACGGTTTCACCGTCATTCCCTCCGGTTCCGGCCTGTTGGCCTGCGGCGATACGGGCTCCGGCCGCCTGCCCGATGAGGGCGTTCTGGTGGACTATGTGGCACGGGAGCTGGAACACGAAAAAGACATGCAGGGCATGAAAGTGGTGGTTTCCGCTGGCGGCACCCGCGAACCGATGGACCCGGTGCGCTACCTGACAAACCATTCCACCGGCAAAATGGGCTATGCCGTGGCCCGCGCCTGTATGCTGCGCGGTGCGGATGTGACGCTGCTGACATCTTCCGACTTGCCGCCGGTTCCGTTTGTCAAAATGGTGCCTTTTGCCACCGCGGCAGAACTGTTTGAAGCTGTCAAGGCCAACGCCATGGATGCGGATGCCCTGGTGATGGCCGCCGCTGTGGCGGACTACCGCCCGGCCCAGGTGGCGCAGGATAAGATCAAAAAGCACGATGGTGAACTTTCAATTGAGCTGGAACGCACGGATGACATTCTGGGCTGGGTCGGCGAGCACAAGCCGGAGCAGTTGTTTGTCTGCGGCTTTTCGATGGAAACGAAAGATCTGATCGAAAATTCTACTGCCAAGCTGCACAAGAAAAACATGGATATGATTGTGGCCAACAATGTCAAGGTGCCCGGCGCCGGTTTTGGCGTGGATACCAACGTTGTAACCCTGATTACCGAAAGCATTTCCACCGCGCTGCCGCTGCAAAGCAAGGATGATGTTGCCATGCACATTGCGGACGTCATTGTGGAAGCAAAGCGGAGAAAACAGAAAAAGTAAGGCAATACCGCATAATTCTAAGTGCCGATACGGCGAGCGAGGTGCGGCAGATGCCAAGCCAAAAGCGCAGATAATACTGGATGCTGCAAAGGTGAGCGCCGCCAGTGGCGGAAAACAGCGAACCGAAGCAGGGGCAGCGGTCGCAGAGTGCGAGGGGCTTTTGCCCCCTGAAGCACGATGCGGGTACCGCAACCCGACATTATCGAGCATTTTGGCAACGCAGATGCCGTGCCGCAGCCGCCGGAGCGGTGCTTAAGCCGCAAGGCGGGAATTGTGCGGTGTTGCCTAAAGCTGCCCCCCGCAAAAGAAACGAAGCAGCAAAAGAATAAGCTGATTTGGCACCCCTGCAGCCGCGCAGGGGTGCTTTTGCATGTGCACACAATTTTCACATCCTGGCAAAAAAACGACGCACAATTTTCACAAATAGGCAGTATACTTCTGGATAGTTCAGGGGTACGCCTGCCCTGCGGCGGGCGGCCCCCAAGAAAAGGGGAGTGCATCCATTGATCGAAGTCAAGCATTTGACCAAGCGTTACGGAAAACACACCGCGGTCGATGATATCAGCTTCACTGTGCAGGACGGCTGTATTTACGGCCTGCTGGGGCCCAACGGCGCCGGCAAATCCACCACAATGAACATGATCACCGGGTATCTTGCGCCCACGGGCGGCACCGTTGCCATTGACGGCCATGATGTTCAGGAAGAGCCCAAGGAGGCCAAAGCCTGCATCGGCTATCTGCCGGAAATTCCGCCGCTGTATACCGATATGACCGTGCAGGAATACCTGCTGTTTGTCAGCGAGCTGAAAGGCAAAAAGAAAAAAGCGGACCGCGTGCAGGATGTAGCGCAGGCCGTGCAGCGCGCGGGGCTGCAGGAGATGGAAAAGCGGCTGATCCGCAACCTTTCCAAAGGCTACCGCCAGCGCGTTGGCATTGCCGCTGCGCTGCTGGGCAGCCCCAAGGTGATCATTCTGGACGAACCCACCGTTGGCCTGGACCCCGCCCAGATGATCGAGATCCGCAACCTCATCCATGACTTGGGAGAGACCCACACCGTCATCCTTTCCAGCCATATCCTGAGCGAAGTGCAGACGATCTGTGACCGCGTGCTGATTATTGCGCACGGTAAAGTGGCCGCCCAGGGCACGCCGGAAGAGCTGGCCGCCCAGCTGGCTGCCCGCGGCATGATTGCCGCCACGGCACTTGGCACCAAAGAACAGATTCTGGCCGCTGCCGCCAAGGTGGAGGGCCTGACCGACCTGCGCGTGACCGCAGAAAAGGGCGATGAAGTCAGCTTTACCGCCACCAGCACCGCCGGTGCAGACCTGCGCGCGGCCCTGTCCAAGGCGCTGGCCGAAGCTGGCTGCCCGGTTGTGTCCCTGACAAGCGATACGATGAGTTTGGAGGATATCTTCCTACAGATCACCGAGACTGCACCGGAGGAAGCCCAGCCGGAAGAAACCGAAGAACCGGCTCCGGAAGCGGCTGCCGCACAGCCGGAACAGTCTGCTGAGCCTGCTGAACCGCAGGCCCCGGCGGATGATACTCCGGAACAACCGGAAGCCGAAAACGACCAAAAGGAGGAAGAGTGAGCCATGTTTGCCATTTTTAAGCGGGAACTGCGCAGCTATTTCACCAGCCTGGTCGGCTATGTTGTCATTGGTGTTATGCTGGCGTTTACCGGGTTATATTACTCCGCCAACTGCCTGGTGTATGGCACGTCGGATTTTTCAACCGTTTTGTATTCTACCACGCTGGTCATGCTGTTTTTGCTGCCGGCGCTGACCATGCGCAGCTTTGCGGATGAACGCCGCAATAAAACCGACCAGCTGCTGCTCACCAGCCCGGTGGGGATCCCTTCTATCGTGATGGGTAAGTACTTTGCCCAGCTGGCGGTGTTTGCCGTGCCCATGGCGGCAGCGGCCATCATGCCGCTGGTGCTCACGGCCTTTGGCACCATCTCCCTTACCAGCGCTTACGCCACCTGGCTGGCGTACTTTTTGATGGGCGCTGCCTGCATTGCCATCGGTACCTTTGTCTCCGCCCTGACGGAAAACCAGATCATTGCGTACCTGGCTACTTTTGGTGCGCTGCTGATCTGCTACCTGATGAACGGCATCAAGAGCCTGTTCACCAGCGGCAACACGCTGGCGTTCATCGTGTTCTGCGTGGTGCTGGCGGTTGTGGCTCTGCTGGTCGGCCTGGCCTGCAAAAATGTCACGGTGGGCAGCGCGGTGTTCTGCGGCGGTGCCGTGGTGCTGGTGCTGCTGTTTAAGCTGCGCCCGGCCTGGCTGCTGACCGGCTTTAACAGCGTGCTTGGCGCGCTGGCACTGTTCCAGCCGTTTACGGATTTTGTGGGCGGCATGTTCAGCGTGACCGGCATTGTGTATTATCTATCGGTGGCGGGACTGTTCCTCTTCCTGACGGGTCAGGCACTGGAACGCCGCCGCTGGAATTAAAGAGGGGGGTCCGACGATGAACTTTAAGAAAAAGAACGCGGCCAATGCCCCTGCCCCTAACCAGGCACAGCAGGCAGCGCGCCGCCGCAGCCTGCGCAGCGGTGCTTACGCCAGCGTGCTGGCCGTTGTGGTGCTGGTGCTGGTAATTCTGCTCAACCTTGTGGTGGGCGCGGTGCCCACCAAGTTTACCCAGTTTGATATTTCCACCGGCAAAATGTTCACCCTGAGCGATACCACCAAAACCATGCTGCAGGAACTGAACACCGATGTGACCGCCTATTACCTGGCGGAAACCGGCAACGAGGATTCCAACATTACGCGAATTCTGGACCGCTATGCGGGCGAAAGCAGCCATTTTACCTGGCAGCAGCGCGACCCCGCGCTGTACCCCACCTTTGCACAGCAGTATGACGCGCAGAACGCAAGCTCCTCCAGCGTGATCCTTGTATGCGGGGATAACCACACCGTGGTGGACTACAATGATATGTATACGGCGGATTATTCCAGCTATTATACCACCGGCAGTTACACAATGAGCTTCTCCGCTGAGAACGCGCTGTCCTCCGGCATTGCCAAGGTCACGCGGGAGAACAGCTATGTGCTGTACCAGCTGACCGGCCACGGCGAATTCAGCCTGGAAAGCGATTTTACCGAAACGCTGGATAATTCCGGCGTTACCATGCAGGACCTGAACCTGCTGACCACCGATACAGTGCCCGAAGATGCCGCAGCCCTGCTGATCAACGACCCGCAGGCGGACCTTTCCACCCTGGATGCCGCTGCCATCAAGACCTATCTGGAAAACGGCGGCCACCTGTTTGTGACCACCGATCTGACGGTGAGCACCCCCAACCTGGATGCCCTGCTGGCAGAGTACGGCATGACCCGCCAGGAAGGCCTTGTGATTGAAAATGACAGCAGCTATTACGCTTACCGCTACCCGCAGACCTACCTGCTGCCGAGCCTGAGCTCCAATGATATCACCGCGGGCATAACTGACGGCATGCATGTTTTTACCCCCGTGGCACAGGGCATTGTGAAAGGCGACAGCACCGATGACCTGACCCTGACCACCCTGCTGAGCACCAGCAGCACGGCATACTCCATGCAGGATTACGCCGAGGCTACCACCGCCGAGCAGGGGGCAAATGATCCCAACGGCCCCTTTAACATTGCCGTTGCCGCCAGCAACAGCGCTACCGGCGCCAAAGTGGTTTGGGTGAACTGCCCCAACATGCTGAAAAGCCAGATGAACAGCGCGGTTTCCGGCGGCAATGCCCAGCTGTTGACCAGCGCCGTGAACTGGATGACCGGCGAAGAAAACGGTGTGGTGATTGACAGCAAGAGTATGAGCGCCGAAACCTTGACGGTACCTGCCAAGGCCACCATGCTGCTTGGCTTGCTGTTTACCATCGTGGTGCCGCTGGCCTTTATCGTGGCCGGTATTGCCATCACTTTGGTGCGCCGCCGCCGTTGATATTTCCAGTGCCGCAGAAACCTTAGGAGATAACAGCCAATGAACACAAAGAAAATGTTGCCCCTTTTTGTGCTGGTTCCCGTGGTGGTTGTGCTGGGCGTTGCCCTTGGCGTGCTGAACCATGCAGACACCGAGGAAGAGGATACCAGCATTGCACTGTGCAGCCTGGATGCTGACAGTGTGATCGCGATTGCCTACAAAGACGCCAGCGATGGCGCAACGTTGGAATCCGCCCTGACCAAAACGGATGATACCTGGACACTGGATTCTGACCCCGCGCTGCCCCTTGACCAGAGTAAGGCCCAAGGCGTTGCCGACAGCATGACCGCTCTGACCGCGCTGCGCGAACTGAGCGATGATGCCGACGTTGCCAGCATGGGCTTTGATACCCCGACTTATGAGCTGAGCCTGAAAACGGCAGATGCCGAATGGACGCTGACCGTTGGCAGCAAGAACTCCATCACAAACAACTGGTATGCCCGCCTGAGCGCAGACGGCCCGGTGTATACGCTGGACAGTTCGGCCCTGAGCGGCATCTGCAAAACCGCAAAGCAGCTGTATGCCGCCCAGAGCATTACGGACATAGATGTGGACGATGTGACCAAGATGGTGGTGCAGACCGCCAACGGCGGAACCCTGAGCTTTGCCCAGAATGACAGCACCTGGACGCTGACGGATGATGCGGAGTATAACCTGGATCAGGATATCGTCAAAAAGATGGCGAGCACCATCTGCGATCTGAAAACCAAGTGGAGCGTGACCGAACCGCAGGCCGATGCCGTGTATGGTCTGGATACCCCCAATGCCATCGTTACCCTGATCGCATCGGACGGCACCAGCATCCAGTGCAGCTTTGGCGGCAACGATGCCGAGGATGATACCCTGTGCTACCTGCGCAGCTCCGGCGCAGCAGGCGTTGTGTATGAAGTGAGCACTGACGCTCTGAACGCCTTTGCCTATGACAAGGCAGCGCTGGAAGCCGAGGAGGAAGCCACCCCCGAAACCGCCGATGTTGCCGCCGAAGACCCGGTTGGCAATGACAATACCGTTGATGATGAATAATCGGTCCGGCAGCAAAGCCTGAACCAATGCAAAGCCCCCGGCACGGTGCCAAACCACTGTGCCGAGGGCTTTTTGCAGAGTAATGCGGGATTTTACCACTTGATTCCTGTAAATTCCGTTCCATTCTGCCGCGAGGCATGGTATAATCAAAATACAATAAAGCACGCCGCAAGGCCAGCATATGCAGCAGGGCGCGTTGTGCGGGGAAAATGGCATTTCCCTATAGTGACCGCAGGGGCACACATTGTGCGCCCGCCAACTTAAGGCAAAGATATTTCCCTGTGAAAATAGGGATAGGAAAAATGCCTTTTATGTAACAATTTGGATGACTTCTTCGTTTATCTTATTAGAGGATACACCCTAGGGCAATACCGCATAATTCTAAGTGCCGATACGGCGAGCGAGGTGCGGCAGATGCTAAGCCAAAAGCGCAGATAATACTGGATGCTGTAAAGGTGAGCGCCGCCAGTGGCGGATACAGCGAACCGAAGCAGGGGCAGCGGTCGCAGAGTGCGAGGGGCTTTTGCCCCCGAAGCACGATGCGGGTACCGCAACCCGACATTATCGAGCATTTTGGCAACGCAGATGCCGTGCCGCAGCCGCCGGAGCGGTGCTTAAGCCGCAAGGCGGGAATTGTGCGGTGTTGCCTTAGACAAACAGCAGGGGGCGGTAAGCATGAAAAAAAGATTCGCGGCATTTGTGTCAACCGTTTTGGCGGCAGTCTTGTGTGCCTGTTCTGCTGCCCCAAAAGATGTACTCCCCAATAAGGCGGCCCAGCCGACCGAAGCACCAACACAGCAAGCCCAAACCACGCAGGCAGCACCCACGGAACAGCCCACCCCGGAGCCGGACCCCGTGCAGCAGCTGCTGGAGGAGATGACGCTGGAACAAAAGGTGGGGCAGCTCTTTCTTGTTCGACCCGATTCCCTGGACTTGAGCCAAACGCAGGACCAGATCAACGATGCCAAGGCGGACGGCGTGACCGAACTGACGGATGCCATGCGCCAGACTTTGGCGGAGTACCCGGTGGGCGGCGTGGTGATCTTTGGCAAAAATCTGGAAAGCCCGCAGCAGATCACCCAATTCCTGGACGATTTGCAGCAGGCGAGCGATACGCCGCTCTTTACTGCCATTGATGAGGAGGGCGGCCTGGTGGCGCGCCTTGCCAACAATGCCGCGTTTGACCTGCCCCAATACGAAAGCGCTGCGGCGGTGGGAACATCCGGTAACCCGGAAGATGCCCGCGCCATGGGCCGCACCATTGGCGGCTACTTAAAAGAATACGGCTTTAACCTGGATTTTGCCCCTGTGGCCGATGTGAACACCAACCCCGATAACCCGGTCATCGGTACCCGCGCGTTCAGCAGTGAACCGCAGACCGCCGCCGACCTTGTGGGCGGGGCGTGCGCCGGGTTTGCCGATGCGGGCATTGCCTGTACCCTCAAGCATTTCCCCGGCCATGGCGATACCAGCGAGGATACCCACGTTGGTACCGTAACGCTGAACAAAACGCTGGATGACCTGCGCAGCTGTGAGCTGGTGCCCTTTGCCCAAAATGTGAACAATGCTCCGCTGATTATGGCGGCCCACATTACCGTGCCGCAGGTAACAGGGGACGATACCCCGGCCTCCCTTTCCAGCGTCATGCTGACCGATCTTTTGCGTGGGGAGTTGGGCTATCAGGGCTTGATCGTGACGGATTCGCTGGCGATGCAGGCCATCACCGATGTGTATACCCCCGGTCAGGCAGCGGTCAAGGCGCTGCAGGCCGGTGCAGACCTGCTGCTGATGCCCAACGGCCTTGCCGATGCCTATACCGCCGTGCTGGAAGCTGTGCAGGATGGTACCATCCCCCAGCAGAGACTGGACGAAAGCGTGCAGCGCATTTTGCAGTGCAAATACCAATACGGCACCCTGACACAGTAACGCGGTGCCGTTTATAAGGAGAATGAAAATGCCCAAGTATACAGTAGACGGTTCGTTTTTTGTGCAACAGCTTTCCGGCATCCAGCGCTATGCGCGGGAAATACTCGCTGCCATGGACCCCATGCTGGAACCCGGCGAGCTGGAAGTGGCGGTTCCGCCGGATTGTATCGTTCCCGAATACCGCAATATCAAGGTGGTCACCCTGCCGCAGTCCAGCGGCATTTTGGGCTGGCAGCGGGTGTATGGCCGATATCTGGCACAAAGCGGGCGCTGCTGGCTGGGCATGTGCAACGTTATCCCCATGTTCCACCGTGGGAACGAGGGCATTGCCGTGGTGCATGATGTGTGCTATAAAGCACGCCCGGATTTTTATACCGACCTGCGCGGCCGCACCAGCGCTGTCTGGCACTGCATGCAGTATGCGGCCATTGCCAAAAAGGCCAGAAAAATCGTGACGGTCTCGGAATTTTCCAAAAGCGAGATCGTGAAATATTACCATGTGAACCCCGAAAAGATCACCGTGGTGTATAACGCCTGGCAGCATATGCAGCGCGTGCGCCCTGACCCCATGCTGTTTGGTGAGTACAGCAAGTGGCCGCAGCTGAAAAAGGGCGAGTATTATTTCTCAATGTCCAACCTACTTAAAAATAAGAACTTTCCCTGGGTGCTGCGCGCTGCGCAGAGCAAACCCCAGGTTATGTTTGCAATTGCGGGCGGCGGCAGCCTTGCCAAAGAGGCCGCTGCCCTGGGGTTGGACCACCTGAACAACGTGATGTACCTTGGCTATGTGACGGACGGCGAAGCCAAAAGCCTGATGGAAAACTGCAAGGCGTTTTTGTTCCCCACACTGTATGAGGGGTTCGGCATCCCCCCGCTGGAAGCCATTGCCTGCGGTGCTCCACGCGTGATGGTGAGCAATACCCCCTGCATGCGGGAAATTTACGGCTCCCACGCTGATTACATTGACCTTTCCACCAACCACGGCAGTGTGGACCATGTAACCCCCGGCCGGGATGCCGCCGCCGTACTGAAAAAATACTCGTGGGAAGGCAGCGCCCGCCGCATGCTGGAGGTGCTGCGCGAGCCATGACCGTAACGATACCGGGTGATTTCGATCTGCAAAAAATAGCCGCCAGCGGCCAGGCGTTCCGCATTGCGCAAACGCCGCAGGGCTGGCGGTTTTTGGCCGGGGATAAGCTTTTGTACCTGCAGCCCGGCAGCGGTGATACGTATACAGCTAGCTGTACCCCGGAAGAATGGCAGGGCTTCTGGCACCGCTATTTTGATTTGAACCGCAATTATGCGGCCATCCGCGCCGCGGTGCCCAAACAGGATGCCTACCTTTGCGCAGCGGCCCGGGCCGGGGCGGGCATCCGCATTCTGCGCCAGGACGCCTGGGAGATGCTGGTTACCTTTATCATCAGCCAGCGCAAAAATATCCCGGCCATTCAGGCTTGCGTGGAAACGCTGTGTACCCGGTACGGTGCGCCGCTACTGCAGCCGGGCGGGAATGTGCTGTATGCGTTCCCAACGGCGCAGGCGCTCGCCGCGGCAGGGAGCAGGCATTGCGGGACTGCGCGCTGGGCTACCGCGCCCCGTATGTTCTGGCTGCCGCCCAGGCGGTTGCAGCGGGAACGCTGGACCTTGCCGCGCTGGAAACCCTGCCCGATGCCCGGCTGCTGGAAGTTCTGATGCAGCAGCACGGCGTGGGCATCAAGGTGGCCAACTGCGTAGCCCTGTTTGCCTATGGCCGCATGGAGTGTGCCCCCGTGGATGTGTGGATCCAGCGTGTGATCGACCAGCATTACGCCGGGCAGAACCCATTCCCAGCCTATGGCAACGCCGGAATTTTGCAGCAGTGGATGTTCTATTTCGCCCGTTCCGAAAAGGAACGAGTCAAATAGAAAGAATAATGAAAAAAGAATAAAGAATAATGCAGGTGGACCGCGTTGCTGACGCAACGCTCAAAAAATATTAGAGTTCTGTAATCCATAGAGCACTAATAATTCTGAGCAGTGCGCAGCACTGCGATCCACCAACATTTTTAATTATTCTTTATTATTTATTCATTGGGCAAATAAGGTCAAGCACTTATTTGCCTACCGCCCTGTCCATTCTCCGGTATTGCAGCGCTTCCATCAGCTCTGCGGCGCCGATCTGTTCCACGCCGTTCATGTCGGCAATGGTGCGGGCAACGCGCAGGATGCGGTCATAGGCGCGGGCGCTGTAGCCCATGCGTTCAAACGCACCGCGCAGCAGCTTTTCGGCGGCGGGGGCAAGTGGGCAGTAGCGGCGCAGCATGCCGCTGGGCAGCTGGGCGTTGCAGGTAAAGCCAAGGCTCTTGTAGCGCTGGGCCTGAATGGCGCGTACCGCGGCCACCCGCGCACGGATATTGGTGCTCGGCTCGCCGCCGGTTTTGCGGCAAGGGCGTCGTACTCCACGGGGGCGGGCCTCCACATGCAGGTCAATGCGGTCCAGCAGCGGGCCGGAAATCCGCTGCCGGTAGCGCTCAATCGCACTGGGCGTGCAGCTGCATTCCCGCACGCCGGAACCATAATACCCGCACTTGCAGGGGTTCATGGCGGCAACCAGCATAAAACGGCAGGGGTAGGTGGCGGTGCCGTGTACCCGGCTCACGGAGATGCACCCGTCCTCGATTGGCTGGCGCAGCACCTCCAGCGCTTCGCGGCTGAACTCTGGCAGCTCGTCCAAAAACAGTACGCCGTTGTGGGCCAGGCTGACCTCGCCGGGGCGGGGCACTGTGCCGCCGCCTGCAATGGCTGCGGCGCTGACACTGTGGTGGGGGCTGCGGAACGGTCGCTGCTGCAATAATCCGGTCCCGGCCTGCACCAGCCCGGCAACGGAATAAATCGCGGTGGTTTCCAGCGCTTCCTCATAACTGAGCGGCGGCAGGATGCCCGGCAGGCGCTTGGCCAGCATGCTTTTGCCGGTGCCCGGCGGGCCCACCATCAACAGGTTGTGCCCACCCGCAGCGGCAACTTCCAGCGCGCGGCGGGCCTCCGCCTGGCCGCGCACATCCGCAAAATCGGGGCCAAGCCACTGCCCGGCGGCATCGTATCCTGTGCGGCTGGCGGGGCTGAGCTTTGCCTGCCCCGCCAGGTGGCGGATCACATCCGCAGCGCTGCGGGCGGGGTAAACTGTTAGCTGCTCGGCCACGGCGGCTTCGGCGGCGTTTTCGGCAGGAACAAACAGCTCGGTCACGCCCGCCTTTTGGGCGGCAAGGGCCATGGGCAGGGCACCGGCAATGGGGCGCAGTGTGCCATCCAGCCCAAGCTCACCCAAAAATGCCTGGTGCGGCTCTGGCTGTGGGATGTACTGCTGCGCCGCCAAAATGCCGATGAACACCGGCAGGTCATACAAACTGCCGGTCTTGCGCACATCGGCGGGGGCCAGGTTGACGGTAACATGGCTGGCGGGCCAGGGGCAGTTCAGGTTTTTGATGGCGCTGCGCACCCGCTCACTGCTTTCCCTCACGGCGGAATCCGGCAGGCCCACCATGGCAAATTTGGGCAGACCGCCGCTGATGTGGGTTTCCACGGTAACGGGGTAGCCATCCAGCCCCGTTACCCCCAGGCTGACAACGTGTGCATACATGGCGCAGCCAACTCCTTTTTTCAACAAATTGCGTACTTTGATTATTTTCAGTATATCCTGTTCCGCACGCGGCGGCAAGCATATTTTTTGTGCCCAAAATCTGCCTTGACGCTGTAGGGTAAAAAACAGGCAAAGCCCCGGCAAAAGGCCGGAATTCCAGCTTTTTTTGATTGACAACGCAAACTAAAATTGATATATTTAATTTGAACAAGTAAATTTACCCAAAACTTTTACAGGGTAAGAAAGTGATGGTGTCCAAAATGTATAAAGAAATGTACAGCCGTTGGCTTGCTGCCAACCTGGATGACCCCGACCTGAAGCCGGAGCTGGAATCGATTCAGAACGATGACGCTGCCATTCAGGATCGTTTTGCCGTTGCCCTTAAGTTCGGCACTGCCGGTCTGCGCGGTGTGATCGGCGCCGGTACCAACCGCATGAACGTGTATGTTGTGCGCCAGGCTACCCAGGGCCTTGCCAACTGGGTCAAGACCCAGGGCGGCACCCAGACCGTTGCTATCAGCTATGACAGCCGCATCAAGAGCGATGTGTTTGCCAAGGCTGCTGCCGAAGTTCTGGCCGCCAACGGCGTAAAGGTGCGCATTTACAGCGCCCTGATGCCGGTTCCCGCACTGAGCTTTGCTACCCGGTATTATAACTGCAACGCCGGCATCATGGTAACGGCATCCCACAACCCGGCCAAGTACAACGGCTATAAGGCCTACGGCCCCGATGGCTGCCAGATGACCGATGAGGCCGCTGACATCGTGTACGCCGAAATCCAGAAGACCGACATCCTGACCGGCGCCAAAACCATGCCGTTTGCCGAGGGGCTGGAAAAGGGCATCATCGAATACGTTGGCGATGACTGCATCAACGCCCTGTACGAAGCAATCGAAGCCCGCTCCATCCGTCCCGGTATCTGCAAGACCGCCGGCCTGAAGCTGGTTTACAGCCCGCTGAACGGCTCCGGCCTGGTTCCGGTCACCCATGTTCTGCATGACATCGGCATTACCGATATCACCGTTGTGCCGGAACAGGAAAAGCCGGACGGCAATTTTCCCACCTGCCCGTACCCCAACCCCGAAATTTTCGAGGCTCTGCGCCTTGGCCTGGAACTGGCCGAAAAGTCTGGTGCAGACCTGATGCTGGCCACTGACCCCGATGCTGACCGCGTTGGCATTGCCGTTAAGTGCAAGGATGGCAGCTATGAGCTGCTTTCCGGCAACGAAGTCGGCGTTCTGCTGCTGGATTACATCTGCGCGGGCCGCATTGAGCAGGGGACCATGCCCAAAGACCCCGTCATGTGCAAGTCCATCGTGTCCACCCCGCTGGCGGACAAGGTGGCCGAGCATTACGGTGTTGAGTGCCGCAATGTGCTGACCGGCTTTAAGTGGATCGGCGATCAGATCGCCAAGCTGGAAGCTGCTGGTCAGGTTGACCGCTTCATCTTTGGCTTTGAGGAAAGCTATGGCTACCTGGCTGGTCCTTACGTCCGCGATAAGGATGCCATCATCGGCTCTATGCTGATTTGCGAAATGGCTGCTTATTACCGCGCAAAGGGCAGTTCCATCAAGGAAGAGCTGGAGCGCATTTACGCCGAGTATGGCCGCTACCTGAACAAGGTTGACAGCTTTGAGTTCCCGGGCCTGTCCGGCATGGACAAGATGGCGAGCATTATGTCCGGCCTGCGCGAGAACCCGCCCAAGGACTTTGGCGGTGACGCCGTTGTAAAGGTTGTGGACTATAAAAAGCCTGAAGAGACCGGTCTGCCCGCCGCCAACGTGCTGATCTACACCCTGGCATCCGGCTGCACCGTTGTGGTGCGCCCCTCCGGCACCGAGCCGAAGATCAAGACCTACTTTACCACCAAGGGCAAAGACCTGGCCGAAGCCGAAGCCAAGAAAGAAAAACTGGCCGCTGCCGTTAAGCCGCTGCTGGCATAATGTGATTCCATAGGTTTTGTGCTTTTGGGTCGTCTGCTGTAATACGCAGACGGCCTTTTTTGTATGCAGCCCCCTAGCCGCCGCAGTGAGGAAATAACGTGCATTTTCAGGCTCCGCTTGGAAAATCACCCCTCAGTCACCTTCGGCGACAGCTCCCCTCGAAGGGGAGCTAAAGGCTTTGCGGAAAATTGTTGCGGCATTTGCTACAAGGCCCCGGAACGGTCAAGACCGTTCCCTACAGAGCATTTTATTGTGTGCGGCCAACCCACAAACACCCAGTAGGGCGGGGGTACCCGACTCCGCCGGAAACTTACCGGAGCAGATACAAAAAACGTGTGATGTACTTTGCCCCACAGTAGGAGACGGCGTCCTCGACGTCCCGGATGGGCATATAAATGATTGCACTTTTGCTGGCAATTTGCCGCCGCAAAAGATTGCCCGCACTACTTGACAAAGCACAAAAACTTTGGTAAAATACTCTAGCAATCGTTCAGAGGGCTGCTCCACACGCACAGGATGGCGTCTGCTGGTAGCCGAAATTCGAAGATTGTGATGAGCACATATATCAAGTATGGCTCCCTTTAGTCATGATCGAGAAAGAGGTGAAATGAAAATGAAGCAGGGTATTCATCCCAACTATGTGGATTGCACCATTACCTGCGCATGCGGCAACGTGATCCATACCCGCGATACCAAGCCGGAGATCCGCGTTGAAGTTTGCAGCAAGTGCCATCCCTTCTACACTGGCAAGCAGAAGCTGGTTGACACCGGCGGACGTGTTGAGCGCTTTAAGCGCCGCTACGCCAACAAGGCTGGCAAGTAATTGCATTAAGGTTTTGTATACCGCAGATGGCAACATCTGCGGTATTTTTTTCAAATACATCATCTTGCATCTCAAAGGAGAACCCCTATGCCGGACTATCAAACGATCCGCGGTATTTCCACCTTTGAATATGAAGAAAAGCGCTCCCGCTTTATTGCTTCCGCTGCGTTTGCCGATACCGAGGAAGCTGCCCTTGCCCACCTGAACCGCATCAAAGCGGCCAACCGCACCGCGCGGCATAATGTGTATGCCTATGCTCTGCGCGAGGGCGGCCGCACCCGCTACAGTGATGACGGCGAACCCGCCAAAACCGCCGGTACCCCCGTGCTGGAAGCCATCGGCCATGCGGGGCTTTCGGATGTGATCGTGGTGGTTACGCGGTACTTTGGCGGAATTCTGCTGGGTACCGGCGGGCTGGTGCGGGCCTACACCGCGGCGGCATCCGGAGCCTTGCAGCAGGCGGAGATTGTCAGCATGCGGCTGGTGACGGATTGCGCCGTGACCGTGCCATACCCCAAGTTTGAACAGGCCCAGCGGATGATCGCAGCCGCCGGGGCCAAACTGCAGGAACCGGAGTATGCCGACGCTGTGACCCTGCGCTGGCGCATGCCTGCCGGAACCGAAGAAGCCCTGTGCCATGACCTGAGCGAGCTGACCCGCGGCAGTGCCGAAGTGACGATCAGCAAACCACTTTACGCAGCTTTTTGATGCTGCGCAGTCATTTCTGGCAAGAAAGCAGAATTTCCCATGAAATTTTTACATTTCATACAAGTGTTTGGCGGCTTTTTATCGTATTTATAATATAGAGAGCTGTTTTTGGGCATGATATGCCCAACGGGGAACCGGATAGGGGAAAGGAGGCTGCGCCGTGACTGTGCGGGAAGAGACCCAGACAATTGAACGCCTAACCTTAAGCCCCTATGCCGCTTTAAGTGAGCAGAGCTTTGGCCGCCGCACCCCGGAACCGGAAGATGACCTGCGGACCTGCTACCAGCGTGACAGGGACAGAATTTTGCACTGTAAAAGTTTCCGGCGGTTGAAGCAGAAAACCCAGGTGTTCCTTTCCCCGGAGGGGGACCACTACCGCACCCGGCTGACCCACACCCTGGAGGTCAGCCAGATCGCCCGGACGCTGAGCCGCGCCCTGCGGCTGAATGAGGACCTGACCGAGGCTATCGCCCTGGGGCATGATCTTGGCCACACCCCATACGGCCACGCGGGGGAGCGCGCACTGAACCGGCTGTGCCCCGGCGGGTTTACCCACTACCGCCAAAGCCTGCGGGTGGTGGACTACCTGGAAAAGGACGGCAAGGGCCTGAACCTTTGCTGGGAGGTGCGCAACGGGATTATTACCCACACCAAAGGAGCCTGGGCCCGCACGATGGAAGGCTGTACCGTGCGCTATGCGGACCACATTGCCTTTTTGAACCATGATATTGAGGATGCCGTGGCCGCCGGTGTACTGAACCCTACCGCCCTGCCGCGGGATGCTGTGCAGGTGCTGGGAGATACCAAATCCCGACGCATCACCACAATGATCACCGACCTTGTGGCAAACAGCGCAAACTGCAAAAATGGGAAAATGCAGTTTTCCCCCGAAGTGGAGGAGGCATACGGTGTGCTGAAAGACTTTATGTACAGCACGGTGTATGTGGACAAGGATGCCAAGCGCGAAGAGAAAAAAGTGGACAAGATGATCGAAGCGCTGTATGAGCGCCTTTGCGCGGACCCCACGCTGATGCCTAATTTTTATATGCAGGTGGCATATCACCAGGGAATGGACCGTGCCGTGGCGGATTATATTTCCGGCATGAGCGATGAATTTGCTACCCGCCTGTTTGAGGAGCTGTTTGTGCCGCAAAAGTGGCAGGTGCTATAAAATTGGCAGTATGTTAGAGCACTGCCGCCCGCCCCGAAGGGGCGCACATTGTGCGCCCGCTAACCTATAAATTATTACGATATATACGCGAAAGGAGGCCCGGAGCCCCATTGATCCCACAGGAATACATACAGGAAGTGGTTGCACGCAATGATATTACCGAAGTAATCGGCCAATATGTGCAGCTGCGTCATCGCGGGCGGACCTATACCGGGCTGTGCCCTTTCCATAACGAGAAGACCCCTTCGTTTACCGTCTACCCGGATACCCAAAGTTTTTACTGCTTTGGCTGCGGTGCGGCGGGGGATGTGATTAACTTTGTGCGCAAAATTTCCAACCTGGGTTATGTGGAAGCTGTTAAACAGCTGGCGGGCCGCGCCGGGATGCCCATGCCGGAGGAGGACGACCAGGAAAGCCGTTCCCGCTCCCGCCTGTTGGAGATCAACCGCAACGCCGCGCGCTATTTATGACCAGCTCAACGCCTCAACGCCGGAAGCCGCCATGGCCCGCCGCTACTGGCGCGAAAAACGCGGCCTTTCGGATGCGGCCATCCGCCGGTTTGGCCTGGGCTATGCACCGGAAGATTTTGTCGGCCTTCTGCACTACCTGCGCCACCGCGGCTTTACCGAGCCGGAATTGGAATCCTCCGGCCTTGTCAAGCGTAGCGCCAAGGGCAATCTGTATGATATCTTCCGCCACCGCGTGATGGTGCCCATCATTGATGTGCGGGGCAATATCATTGCGTTCGGCGGGCGCGTGATGGATGATTCCAAGCCAAAATACATCAACTCGCCCGAAACGATGGTCTACCACAAATCCCGCACGCTGTTTGCGCTGAATGTGGCAAAAAAATCAACGTCCAAGCGGTATATCCTCTGCGAAGGGTATATGGACGTCATCTCGATGCACGAAGCCGGGTTTGATACCGCTGTCTGTGCCTGCGGCACGGCTTTGACGCCGGAGCAGGTCAAGCTGCTGACGGAGTACGCCGACGAAGTGGTGCTGAGCTATGACTCGGACGAAGCAGGCCAGAAGGCAACGGAGCGCAGTTTGGCGCTGTTTTCCGGTACCAATTTGCAGGTGCGGGTGCTGAACATCCCCGGTGCCAAGGACCCGGATGAATTTATCCGCACCTATGGCCGCGACCGGTTTGAAGCCGTGCTGGAAGGCACCGCAACCCCGTTGGAGTTCAAGCTGGCTAAGGCAGTGAAAAAATATGACCTGCGCAACGATGCCCAGCGCCTGCAATATGTGGATGAAGCCATCGGCATTCTGGCAGGCAGCGCGGTCAGCCCCACGGCGCGGGATGTGTATGCCGGGCGCATTGCGGAGCAAACCGGCATTGATAAAAAGGCTGTGTTGGTCCAGCTGGAAAGCGCCGTGCGCGGGGCCGGGCGCAGGGCGCGCCGCAAAGAGCAGAACGAACTTTCCCGCCAGGGGATTGCGGCGGATATCCGCGTGCCCTATGACCGCGGGGGCGAAGCTGCCCTGGGGGCCGCAAGCGCCGCCCGCCAGCTTGTGGCGGCTATGCTGCAGGATGCCGGCGCCATCCCCTACATCCGGGAGCGGCTAAACCTTGGCATGGTGGTGCTGCCGGAAATGCAGCAGGCAATCAAGGCGATTTACGACTGCGCCGCCCGCGGCCAGCCCGCCAACGCCACGACCCTTTCCCCCTTGTTGGAGGAAAAAGCCTACAGCCAGGTGATGCTGGCCCAGGCCCAAAACGCCGATACCCGCCTGACCCGCCGGGATATTGATATGCTGCTGGATCGTTTGCAGACCGCAAACCCCGAAAGCGCCCAGGTGGCAGGCACCACAGACGATGAATTCCGGCAGAAATTTGCCGCCCTTGCCCGCAAAAAAGTGGGCGAACGCCCGCCGGAAGAATAATTTCCACCCGGCCAAAACCATGTTGTTTTATCCCGTTCCAGTAAGATGGGCAGAATAAAAACCAAAGGAGAAACTACTTATGGCAGAAAAGAAAGATTCGATTCGCAACCTGATTGAACAGGGCCGCCGTGCAGGCAAATTGACCAGCACCGAAATCAGTGACGCTATGGAAGAAAGCAGCCGTGTTATTGACGCGGAGCAGATGGAAAAGCTGTATGAAGAGCTGGAAAGCAACGGCATTGAAGTGGTGGATGATGACGCCACTGATATGTCCGCTGTGGCCGATATGGGCGAGGAGGGGATGGATGACTTTGAGGATACCGTTACCTCGGACGGCATTACCATCGATGACCCCGTTAAGGTTTACCTGAAAGAGATCGGCCGCGTGCCCCTGCTGACCCCCGATGAGGAAGTGCAGCTGGCCCTGGATATCCAGAAAGGCGGCAAGGACGGCGAACGCGCCAAGCAGCGCCTGAGCGAAGCCAACCTGCGTCTGGTAGTTTCCATTGCAAAGCGCTATGTGGGCCGCGGCATGCAGTTCCTGGACCTGATCCAGGAAGGTAACCTGGGTCTGATCAAAGCGGTTGAAAAGTTTGACCATACCAAGGGCTTCAAGTTCTCCACCTATGCAACGTGGTGGATCCGCCAGGCCATCACCCGCGCCATTGCGGATCAGGCCCGCACCATCCGTATCCCTGTGCATATGGTGGAAACCATCAACAAGGTCAAAAAGGTTTCCAGCCAACTGCTGCACGAAAACGGCCATGAGCCCAGCGCCGAAGAAATTGCCGAGCGCCTGGATATGCCGGTGGACAAAGTGCGCGAGATTATGCGCGTGGCACAGGAACCCGTCAGCCTCGAAACCCCCATCGGTGAGGAGGAAGATAGCCACTTGGGCGACTTTATCCCCGATGAGGAAGCCCCCGTTCCCGCCGAAGCCGCCAGCCAGACCCTGTTGAAAGAGCAGCTGGCCGATGTGTTGAAAACCCTGACCCCGCGTGAAGAAAAGGTCCTGCGCCTGCGCTTTGGCCTGGAAGATGGCCGCCCCCGCACGCTGGAAGAGGTGGGCAAGGAGTTCAACGTTACCCGTGAACGTATCCGCCAGATCGAAGCAAAAGCCCTGCGCAAGCTGCGCCACCCCAGCCGCAGCAAAAAGCTGCGCGACTTCTTGGATTGATGCCGTGATTCTTATATAGAATAGAAATAGCAAATTAAAATCATCTGCACCCGTACTGCTGTTTGCCCGGCGGTGCGGGTGTGTTTTTGTGTGCAGCAGGCATAAATGACAAAGCCACAGCATACGATTACCCTGATGATATAGGGGAGGGGATAACGATGTGTGGAATTGCCGGACAGATCAGCGCGGACCCAAATAAGATTGCAGCCAACTACCCAGCTTACTGCCGAATGCAGAAAAGCCTTGCACGCCGCGGGCCGGACCAGCGGGGAATGTACCTGCACGGCCATGCGGCGCTGATCCATGCGCGGCTGGCTGTGGTGGATCTGGAAAACGGCTGCCAGCCCATGGTGCTGGATCAGGGCGGGGAGAAATACATTCTGGTGTACAACGGCGAGCTGTACAACACGCCGGAGCTGCACGCCCAGCTTGCGGCTCTGGGCCATCGCTTTGTAAGCCATTCCGATACTGAGGTTTTGTTACATGCTTTTGCCCAGTGGGGGCCGGACTGTCTGGAAAAGCTGAACGGTATTTTTGCATTTGCTGTGTGGCAGCAGCGGGCGCAAAAGCTCTTTCTGGCGCGGGACCGCGTCGGGGTCAAGCCGCTGTTCTATGCCCTGCGCGGGGACAGCCTGATCTTTGCTTCCGAGCTGAAAACGCTGCTCTGCCACCCGGAGATCCCGCCGCAGGTGGATGCCCATGGGCTGGCCGATGTGCTGCTGCTCGGCCCCGGCCGCACGCCGGGGTGCGGGGTGTTCCGCAATGTGCAGGAATTGAAGCCCGGCTGCTGCGCAGAATACACTGTGCCACAGGTTGGTGCGCCGCGCCTCACCGTGCGCCGCTACTGGCAGCTGACCGACCACGAACACCCCGATGATTTTACCCACACCGCAGCCAAAGTGCGGGACCTGGTGATGGATGCCGTCACGCGGCAGCTGGTATCGGATGTGCCGGTGGCAACCTTCCTTTCCGGCGGGCTGGATTCCAGCCTGATTTCGGCAATCGCGGATTCCCACTTTACGGCGCGGGGCAAAACGCTGCAGACTTTCTCGGTCGGTTATCAGGATAACAAAAAGTACTTCCACGCCACCCATTTTCAGCCCAGCCCGGATGCGCCGTATATCCGCACCATGAACCAGTTCTTGAACGCGCAGCATACCTGGGTAACGCTGGACAGCGAAGCACTGGCCGCCGCCCTGCTGGAAGCGGTGGACGCCCGCGACCTGCCCGGTATGGCGGATGTGGACTCCTCGCTGCTGCTGTTCTGCCGTGAGATCCGTAAAACAGCCACCGTGGCACTTTCCGGCGAGTGCGCGGACGAGATATTTGGCGGTTACCCCTGGTACAGGGATAAGACCGTGCGGGAGCGGTATGGCTTCCCTTGGGCGCAGAGCACGGCATACAGGGTCAGCTTTTTTAAGCCGGAGGTGTTCGGCGGCATTGACCCGGCGGCGTATATTGATGAAGGCTACCGCGCCACACTGGAGCAAACTTCCATCCGCCCCGGTCTGGATCCCCTAGAACAACGGATGCGCCAGATGTTTGCCCTGAACTTTAACTGGTTTATGCAGACCCTTTTGGACCGCAAGGACCGAATGAGTATGTACAGCGGGCTGGAAGTGCGCGTGCCGTTCTGCGATTACCGCATTGCGGAATACCTGTACAGCGTGCCGTGGGAATATAAGGATTACGAGGGCCACGAAAAAGGCCTGCTGCGCCAGGCGATGCAGGGCGTGCTGCCCACGGAAGTGTTGTGGCGAAAAAAGAGCCCCTACCCTAAAACATGGAACCCGGCGTATTTGAACGCTGTCAGCGCCATGCTGCGCAGTGCGATGCAGGACCCGGATGCCCCGCTGCTGCGTATTGCCAAGAGGGCAGCGCTGGAACAGCTGTTGACCGCTGCCGAGACTGCGACCCCCTGGTATGGCCAGCTGATGACCACCCCGCAGACGATTGCCTGGTTTGTGCAGCTGAATTACTGGCTGCAAAAATACCGGGTGGAGCTGGTGTAAATACCCGTGTGGCGGGCCCGGCATCAAACGCATAACACCAAAAACAGACGAGTGCCCACCCTGCACACGGATAACGGCGGGAAGGGCACTTTTTGTTTGCAAAGCGTAAAAAACGGGAAAATGCAGAAAAAACGCAGGCTGCAACCCATACAAAAAACACACAAGGTAATTGGGCATTGTGCCAATTAGCGGCATTTCAAGGATGTGTCAAGTGGCAAAAGAAATGCAAAAATAGCACTTTGCCAAAAGAAATGTGACACGCATCCGGGCGTTCAATTGCCTGATAAAAAAACACGCAAAATGCCAAAAGAGCCCTTGACAATCAGCTTTTTGGCTGGTATACTGGCATAGTATCACAAAATGGAATAGAGCGCCCTAAAGGAATTTTGATTTTTTCGCGTTTTTTCAAACTTTGTTAAAAACGACGAATGTTCCAAGAAAATCATTGCTTCGGCGGAGCGCTTTTGCCAAAAACAAATCTGAACGGAATAGGAGTGGTCGCATTTTATGGTAAAGGTCAAGCCCGTACAAAACGGTCGAACCTCCAGAATGAGCTTTTCCCGCATCAACGAAGTGATTGGCATGCCCAACCTCATCGAGATCCAGAAAAACTCTTATAACTGGTTCCTGGACGAGGGCCTGCGCGAAGTGTTCCACGACATTGACGCGATCGAGGATTACACCGGGAATCTCTCGCTGGAATTTGTCGATTACCGTCTGGACAAGCACCCCAAATATACCATTAAAGAATGTAAAGAGCGTGACGCAACGTATGCTGCGCCGCTTTATGTCACTGCGCGCCTGTTGAACAAAAGCACCGGCGAAGTGAAGGAACAGGAAATTTTCATGGGCGATTTCCCGCTCATGACGGATTCCGGCACTTTCATCTCCAACGGTGCAGAACGTGTTATCGTCAGCCAGCTGGTTCGTTCGCCCGGCGTGTTCTATGCTTCCAGCAAGGACCGTACCGGCAAGGACCTTTTCACCGCAACCATGAACCCCAACCGCGGCGCATGGCTGGAATACGAAACCGATTCTTCCGATGTATATTATGTGCGCATTGATAAAAACCGCAAGCTGCCGGTTACTACCTTCCTGCGCGCACTGGGTCTTGGCACTGATGAGCAGATCCGCCAGTACTTCGGCGATTCTGAACCCAAAATCAACGCCACCCTGGAAAAGGATATCACCCATTCCACAGAGGAAGCCCTGCTGGAGTGCTACCGCAAGCTGCGCCCCGGCGAGCCGCCGACGGTGGAAAGCTCCCGCAGCCACATCAACCTGCTGTTCTTTGATCCGCGCCGTTACGACCTGGCTCGTTTTGGCCGCTTCAAGATGAACAACAAGCTGTGCCTGTCCCGCCGTATTGCGGGCTATAAGACTGCCGAGGACATCATTGCCCCGCTGACCGGCGAACTGCTGGCCGCCAAGGGCGAGCGCATCAACCACGAAAAGGCTGTTGAAATTGATAACGCCGGTGTTTCCCGCGTTACTGTTATCGTGGAGCGCAAGGGCCAGGATCCGGTCAATGTGATCGTGTTCTCCAACGGCTGTGTCGATGCCCAGAGCTTCTTCAGCTTTGACGTGAAGGAATGCGGCATCAACGAGCGCGCTTCCTTCGCCGAAATCCGTAAGATTCTGGATGCTACCTCCGATCCGGAAGAGCAGAAAGAACTGCTGACCAAGAATCATGATAAGCTCATCAGCCGCACCGTTACCGTTGACGATATCTTTGCTTCCGTCAACTACCTGCTGGGCCTTGACCATGGCATCGGCGTGACCGATGAAATCGACCACTTGGGCAACCGCCGCGTGCGCAGCGTTGGCGAATTGCTGCAGAACCAGTTCCGCATCGGCTTTGCCCGTATGGAGCGCGTTGTGCGCGAGCGCATGACCCTGCAGAACCAGGAATCCGGCGAGATCACCCCGCAGAGCCTGGTCAACATCCGCCCGGTCGTGGCTGCCATCCGTGAGTTCATCGGTTCCAGCCCACTGTCTCAGTTCATGGACCAGAACAACCCGCTGTCTGAGCTGACCCATAAGCGCCGTCTGTCCGCTTTGGGCCCCGGCGGTCTGTCCCGTGACCGCGCAGGCTTCGAAGTCCGCGACGTTCATTATACCCACTATGGCCGTCTGTGCCCGATTGAGACGCCCGAAGGTTCCAACATCGGTCTGATCTCCTATCTGGCATCTTTCGCCAAGATCAACAAGTACGGCTTCATTGAGGCACCTTACCGCCGCGTGGATAAAGGAACCGGCGTTGTTACCGATGAAGTTGTTTATATGCCCGCCGACGTTGAAGATGAATACATCGTGGCACAGGCCAACGAACCGCTGGACGAGAACAACTGCTTTGTCCGTCCCCGCGTTTCCGGCCGTCATCGCAACGACATTCAGGAATTTGCCCGTGAACAGGTCGATTTCATGGATGTCTCTCCGCGAATGATGGTTTCTGTGGCTACCGCCTGCATTCCCTTCCTGGAAAACGATGACTGTAACCGTGCTCTGATGGGCTCCAACATGCAGCGTCAGGCTGTGCCTCTGATGGTTACCCAGCGCTCTCTGGTTGCTACCGGTATGGAATACAAGGCTGCTACCGACTCCGGTGTCTGCGTGCTGGCTGCCCATGACGGCACCGTTGAAAGCGTTGACGCAGATAAGATCGTTGTCCGTCTGGAAGATGGCTCCGCCGATACCTATGAACTGATTAAGTTTATGCGCTCCAACCAGGGAACCTGCGTCAACCAGCGCCCCGCCGTCTATGTGGGCGATGTTGTCAAGAAGGGCGACGTTCTGGCTGACGGCCCCGCCACCAAGGACGGCGAGATCTCTCTGGGCAAGAACGCTCTGATCGGCTTCATGACCTGGGAAGGCTACAACTATGAGGACGCTGTTCTGCTGAACGAAAAGCTGGTCCGCGAGGATATCTACACCTCTATCCACATTGAGGAGTACGAGAGCGAAGCCCGCGATACCAAGCTGGGACCTGAAGAGGTGACCCGTGATATCCCCAACGTCGGCGATGATTCCTTGAAGGATCTGGACGACCGCGGCATTATCCGCATCGGCGCCGAAGTCAAGACCGGCGATATTCTGGTTGGTAAGGTTACCCCGAAGGGGGAAACCGAACTGACCGCCGAAGAGCGCCTGCTGCGCGCCATCTTTGGCGAAAAGGCACGGGAAGTACGTGATACCTCCCTGCGCGTTCCCCACGGTGCTTACGGCATTGTTGTGGATGTTAAGGTCTTTACCCCCGAAAACTCTGACGAGCTGCAGCCCGGCGTGCGCACCTGCGTGCGCGTCTATATCGCCCAGAAGCGTAAGATCAGCGTTGGCGATAAGATGGCAGGCCGTCACGGCAACAAGGGCGTTGTTTCCCGCATTCTGCCGCAGGAGGACATGCCGTTCCTGCCTGACGGTACCCCGCTGGATATCGTGCTGAACCCCCTGGGCGTTCCTTCCCGTATGAACATCGGTCAGGTGTTGGAAGTCAACCTTGGCTATGTTGCCAAGGCCCTTGGCTGGCATGTGCAGACCCCCGTGTTCGATGGCGCGCACGAATCCGATATCCGTGACTGCCTGGCCGAAGCCCGCGATAAGTGGCATGGCGACCATGCACCGGAATATCCCACCAAGCTGCCCCGCCTGATGGGCGATAAAGGGCCACATCATCGATTTCAGCAAGATCGACTTGACCGATGACGGCAAGACCACCGTTTACGATGGCCGTACCGGCGAAAAGTTCCCCTCCAAGGTTACGGTCGGTTATATGTACTACCTCAAGCTGCATCACCTGGTTGATGATAAGATCCATGCCCGTTCCACCGGCCCGTACTCTCTGGTTACCCAGCAGCCCTTGGGCGGCAAGGCCCAGTTCGGCGGCCAGCGTTTCGGCGAAATGGAAGTTTGGGCTCTGGAAGCTTATGGCGCGGCTTACACCCTGCAGGAAATCCTGACTGTCAAGTCTGACGATGTTGTGGGCCGTGTCAAGACCTACGAAGCAATCGTCAAGGGCGAAGATGTGCCGAATCCGGGCATCCCCGAAAGCTTCCGCGTTATGCTGAAAGAACTGCAGAGCCTTGGCCTGGATATTGTTGTTCAGGATAAGGAAGGCAACGCTGTTGATATGCGTCAGGAATATGACGATGACGATGCTAACTTTGACAACAGCGATATCGGTGATAACGTTCTGCTGGAAAGCGAGCTGCAGGATGATTACAGTGTCAAGGATGCCGATGAAGGCTTTGACGACGACCTGGGCGATGAGGAGCCGGATGAAGCTTCTCTGGCACAGATCGAAGCCGACAATGGCGACGACCTGTTCGACGGTGAATGATCGGAATGCTGTTTACGTCACGATTAAATGAGAGGGTTCGCTGAATGGAAAATAAAGAGTTCGATTCTATCAAGATCGGCCTTGCTTCTCCCGACCAGATCCGTGCCTGGAGCTATGGCGAGGTCAAGAAACCTGAAACCATCAACTACCGCACCCTGAAGCCGGAGCGCGACGGCCTGTTCTGCGAGCGCATTTTTGGACCTACCAAGGACTGGGAATGCTACTGCGGCAAGTATAAGCGCATCCGCTATAAGGGCAAGATCTGCGATAAGTGCGGTGTCGAAGTTACCCGCGCTAAGGTCCGCCGCGAGCGCATGGGCCACATTGAGCTGGCTGCACCCGTTTCGCACATCTGGTATTTCAAGGGCATTCCCAGCCGCATTGGCCTGATGCTGGACATCGGCCCCGCCAGCTGGACAAGGTGCTCTACTTTGCAAACTATATCGTTACCGATCCCGGCTTTACTCCGCTGGAGAAAAAGCAGCTCCTGACTGAACGCGAGTACAAGGAGATGCGGGAAAAGTACGAGGATACCTTTGAAGCCGGCATGGGCGCCGAAGCCGTCCAGAAGCTGCTGGCTGAGATCGACCTGGAAGCTCTGTCCGCAGAGCTACATGAGGAACTGGAAAAGGCTACCGGCCAGAAGCGCGTCCGCCTGTTGAAACGCCTGGAGTGCGTTGATGCATTCCGCCTGTCCGGCCAGCGCCCGGAGTGGATGATCCTGAACGTTGTTCCGGTCATTCCGCCGGATATCCGCCCCATGGTCCAGCTGGATGGCGGCCGCTTTGCGACTTCCGACCTGAACGATCTGTACCGCCGCGTGATCAACCGCAACAACCGTCTGAAGCGCCTGCTGGAGCTGGGCGCTCCCGACATCATCGTGCGCAACGAAAAGCGTATGCTGCAGGAAGCAGTTGACGCCCTGATCGATAACGGCCGCCGCGGCCGCCCGGTCACTGGCCCCAACAACCGCGCCCTCAAGAGCCTTTCCGATATGCTGAAGGGCAAGCAGGGCCGCTTCCGCCAGAACCTGCTGGGCAAACGTGTTGACTACTCTGGCCGTTCCGTTATCGTTGTCGGCCCTGAGCTGAAGATGTACCAGTGCGGTCTGCCCAAAGAGATGGCTCTGGAGCTGTTCAAGCCCTTCGTTATGAAGGACCTGGTCCAGAAGGGCATTGCCTCCAACATCAAGGCTGCCCGCAAAAAGGTCGAGCGTGCTTCCACCGAGGTGTGGGACTCTCTCGAAACCGTCATCAAGGGCCATCCCGTTCTGCTGAACCGTGCACCTACCCTGCACCGCCTGGGCATTCAGGCATTTGAGCCCGTTCTGGTCGAAGGCCACGCCATCAAGCTGCACCCGCTGGTCTGCACCCCCTTCAACGCTGACTTCGACGGCGACCAGATGGCTGTCCATCTGCCGCTGTCCACCGAAGCACAGCGCGAAGCCAAGATGCTGATGCTGGCTTCCGGCAACCTGCTGAAGCCGTCTGACGGCGAACCTGTCACCGTGCCCACGCAGGATATGATCCTGGGCTCTTACTACCTGACCATGGTCAACCCCGAAGACCCCGGCCACGACAAGGTGTTCCGCGATGAGGACGAAGCCCTGATGGCTTACGCCGAGCATATCGTCACCCTGCAGGCTCCCGTTAAGGTGCGCCGCACCATGGACTTTGGCAACGGCCCCGAAACTGCCCTTGTCACCACCACTGTCGGCAAGATCATCTTCAACACCCCCATCCCGCAGGATCTGGGCTATGTGGATCGCACCGACCCCGAACATAAGTTCGATTACGAAGTCGATTTCCAGGTCAACAAGAAGAAGCTGCCCGACATCATCAGCCGCTGCCTGACAAAGCATGGCACCAAGCGCTGCGCTATCATGCTGGACCACATCAAGGCACAGGGCTATAAGTATTCCACCCTTTCCGCCATCACCGTTGCCGTGCCTGACGCTATCATCCCCGAAGAGAAGCCGGAGATCCTGGCTGCGGCTGACAAGAAGGTTGAAAAGGTCATGAAGAACTTCAACCGTGGTCTTATCTCTGATGAAGAGCGCTATAAGAACACCGTTGAGATCTGGCAGGCAGCTACCGAGGAAGTTTCCAACGCTCTGTCTACCAACCTGAAGACCCACCACCAGCGCAACCCCATCTATATGATGTCCGACTCTGGTGCTCGTGGTTCTATGGACCAGATCAAGCAGCTGGCCGGCATGCGCGGCCTGCTGGCTAACACCGCAGGTAAAACCCTGGAAATGCCTATCCGTGCAAACTACCGTGAAGGCCTGAACATCTTGGAGTACTTCATCTCTTCTCGAGGCGCTCGTAAAGGTTTGACCGATACCGCACTGCGTACTGCTGACTCTGGCTACCTGACCCGCCGTCTGGTTGACGTTTCTCAGGAAGTCATCATCCGCGAGGAAGACTGCCACGCTACCGAGGGTATCCTCGTCAGCGAGATCAGCGAAGGCAACGCTACCATCGAAAGCTTCTCCGAGCGTCTGATTGGCCGTTATGCTCTGCATGACGTGATGGATCCCAAGACCGGCGAACTCATTGTGTCCAAGGACAAGATGATGGATATGTTCGACGCTGAAAAGATCAAAGCTGCCGGTATTACCGAGCTGGAGATCCGCAGCGTGATGACCTGCCGTGCTCACGTTGGCGTCTGTGCCCGCTGCTACGGTTCCAACATGTCCAACGGCCAGTGCGTTAAGGTCGGTGAATCCGTCGGTATCATTGCGGCTCAGTCCATCGGCGAACCCGGTACTCAGCTTACCATGCGTACCTTCCATACTGGCGGTATCGCATCTGCTGAAGATATTACTCAGGGTCTTCCGCGTGTTGAAGAACTGTTCGAGAGCCGCCGCCCGAAGGCAATGGCTATCATGTCCGAGATCGCCGGTACCGTCCATATTGACGATACCAAGAAGAGCCGCCACGTTGAAGTGACCGGTGTTGACGATAACGGCGCACCGGTTACCAAGAGCTACCTGATCCCGTTCGGCCACCGCCTGAAGGTGATGGAGGGCGATGTGCTCGTCAAGGGCGCACTGTTGACCGAAGGCCATGCTTATCCGCAGGATATCCTGGCTGTCAAGGGGCCGCATTGCTACCCCAGAACTACCTGATCAGCGAAGTCCAGAAGGTTTACCGTCTGCAGGGCGTTGAAATCAACGATAAGCATATCGAAGTTATCGTCCGCCAGATGATGCGTAAGGTTCGCATTGACGATGCAGGTTCCAGCGAGTTCATCATGGGCAGCGTTGTCAACCGCCGCGATGTGATGATCGAGAACGAGAAGATTCAGGAACGCATTGATGCAGGCGAAACCGACCTGAAGCTGGTCCAGGCCAGTCAGATCCTGCTTGGTATCACCAAGTCCAGCCTGGCAACCGACAGCTTCCTGTCCGCTGCATCCTTCCAGGAAACCACCCGCGTTCTGACCGAAGCCGCCATCAAGGGCAAGGTTGACCCGCTGGCCGGTCTGAAGGAGAACGTCATCATCGGTAAGCTGATCCCCGCCGGAACCGGTTTGCCGGAGGTTGAAGAAGAGCTGGCTCGCGCCGAGGAAATCCGCGATGCCGAAGGCAGCGCTTACGACCACGCTGAAAAGTAAGACTTTTCTTATCTGATAAGCTTAGCCTGACAATAAAACATAATATCCCCCACAGTATTCTCCGCACGGGCAACTGCGAACGGAAAGGGTACTGTGGGGGATTTTTTTATGCTGCTTTGCGGGGAATGAAACTGCTTATTGCGGAAAAGTGGCAGAAAAGTGATACAAAGTTGCTTGAAAATAGTAGTACAGCTGTGTGCTATGCTGGCCGCAAAGAAAAGGGGGATAGCACCATGACATTGGGAGAAAATTGCATCCGCCCGCAGAGAAAAGGGCATGACCCAGGAAATGCTGGCAGAAAAAATTGGGCGTAACACGGCAGGCTGTGGCAAGGTGGGAGACAG
>VOFJ01003850.1_pt1 | contig 40437 bp, 49 predicted proteins | sample 5384081 | NCBI WGS metagenome assembly VOFJ01 (sample SAMN12384729, study PRJNA508395) | human gut metagenome | isolation source: healthy gut I | host: Homo sapiens
GCCACCGCAGCCGTAGCGGAGGTTTTGACCGGAAAAACGTTCTACGCGCGCGGCGCCAAAATGACCAAGCACAATGCCGAACAATGGCGAGGTACACGGCGAGATTGCCACCAAAGTTGCTGGGAAGTATGCCAATTCCCATGGCTTCCAAGACGGCGCGGGCGGAGTGACTATCGCGACAGCCGAACAAGTAGCTGGTGCCCGCCAACATCCGTGAGGGTGTTACCGTATTGGGCGTTAAGGGCGCGATGAGTGGTAACGAAGGCATGAAGCCGTGACCAAAACTGTTACACCGACCTTTGAGCCGCAGGTTGTTCTGCCCGGGATACAGCGCATAACTGCCTGTCTCAAAGTTACTGTGCAGGCGATCCCGGCTACATACGTTGATAATGCCGCGGGCGGCCAGACGTTGACGATTGGGGGGCTGAGCATGGCCGTAAACAAGGTTGTTATCAATGATAAGATCGCCCTTGATCTGACCGGTGACACCGTGACACCCAGCGATCTGGTGGAGGGTGTAACTGCGCACGATGCCACTGGCATGCAGATCACTGGCACTCGCCCCGCCACAAGCGGCACGGATACCAGCGACGCTACGGCGACAGCGAGCGATATTGCTAGGGACAAACGGCGTATGTGCAGGGCAAAAAAAAGTTACAGGCAAGCTGTACGAGACGGCAAAAAGGGAAAACAAAAAACCTATTTTACTGGGGCTCTGAATATGTCACGTTGAAACGTGACGACAATAGGGAGTTAATCAACATAAAAATGCCATGGATTGGCAACGACGAAATCATGCGGGTTGGAAGCTACATAGAGCTTGGAGCCGATGTTACTCTTTTTTTGGCAACGCTACCGCTGCGGATGTTGCTAAGGGCAAAACCATGACATCTGCGGCAGGGCTGATGGTTGTCGGTACCAACACCAATGATGCCGATACCAGCGATGCCGATGCAACTGCAGCTGACATCGCCAAAGGCAAAACTGCCTACGTGCAGGGCAAAAAAGTTACGGGCAAGCTGACAGAATACCTTGCAGGGGAAACACTAAGCTACTATACCTCCGGCGATGAAGAGATCACGATTAAGCGTGACAGCGACAGCGATAACATCAGCATAAAAATCCATTGTTTTGACGATGACAAGATTATGCGGCACAATAGTTACATAAAGCTTGGAGCCGATGCTATTCTTTTTGGCGACGCTACTGCTGCGGATGTTGCAAAAGGCAAAACATTTACAAGTGCAGCGGGGGTAAACGTTACCGGTACTGCGGAGCCTGCCGAAAGCAATAACAACGTTGAGGCATACGCCATCACGAGCACCAGCCCCAGCGTGAATTTCAAGCGCACTGACGGGGCAATCAAGATCTGGGGCTACGGCACCATGACCAGTTCCGGCGGCTGGGGCCAGCAGACTACGAGCCTGGTCGCGTTTGAGGGCGACAAGTACCACAAGGGCGCCATATACGGCGGCCCAAGCAGTACCAGTTTGAGCCTAAGCATCAGCAATGGAAAACTGACTGGCCTGCCGAGTGGACTGACGGCGATCAGCGCGATTGTAACGAGAGGTATATGATATGAGACTGGAAAACGAAGACGTCCTGCTTCACTGGCCCCTGGCCCAGCACATTATCACCGCGGGCTGGCTCTACAATGACGGCAGCCTGCACCGGGCGCTGGATTTCCGCGCGGCCGTCGGCACGCCGGTATACGCCGCAGAGGGTGGCACGGTGGAGACGGCCTACCGCTGGAACGGCAAACGCACCCAGGGAGATACCAACAGTTACGGCAACATGGTCAAGCTGCGCCATGCAACCTACAAGTACGGCACACTGGAAACGCTGTACGCCCACCTGAGCAAGCTCTGCGTGACTCAGGGCCAGCAAGTGCAGGAAGGCCAGCTGATCGGCTACAGCGGCGATACCGGCAACTGCTATGGAGCACACCTGCATTTTGAAGTGCGCTGGAAAGGCCAGCGCACCAACCCGCTGAACTGGCTGGATGCTGATTTTGAAACCGCCAGCAGCGCGGTGCGGCTGGGTAGCTACAGCAGCGTAAAACAAAACACGAAGGAAGTGAAGCGTATGTATTATGCAATCGACGTAAGTAAGCACCAGGGAAAGTTTGACTGGCAGGCAGCCTATAACAAGGGCATCCGCCACGCCATGCTGCGCGCCGGGTATGGCCGTTACAGCAGCCAGGTTGACCCCCAGTTTGAGCGCAACGCCGAGGAGTGCACCCGGCTGGGTATCCAGTACGGCGTGTACTGGTACAGCTACGCCAGCACCCCGGCGGAAGCCCGCCAGGAGGCACGCTGCTGCCTGGCCGCGATCAAGGACAAGCACCTGTGCCTGCCAGTGGCCTACGACATCGAATATGAGCCGTGTATCCTGCGCCTGACTACCGCGCAGCGCACGGCACTGGTGGAAGCGTTCCTGGGCGAAATTGAAGCGGCGGGGTATTACGGCATCCTGTATGCCAGCTGCGATTTTATTCGCAATCGGCTGGACTGGAAAGCCTTGTCCAAATATGATGTCTGGGTTGCCCAGTACAGCAGCGCCTGCACCTGCCCCCTGCCGTATGGCATCTGGCAGTATTCCAGCCGCAACGCCCTGGGCATCCCCGGTTACGGCACCAGCCTGGACTGCAACCGCATCTACAAGGACTATGAGCGGATGATGATCCAGGCGGGCCTGCAGGGCCACACCGCACCCCCGCCGGAGGATACCACCCCCAATAAGCTGGACAAGCAGCGGATTACCATTGGCCGTATCTCCAGCGGCGACCGCAGCACCATCCGCGCCTTGTGCGATGGGCTGGGGCTGGTGGCTGCCAGCCTCTACCGCGAAACCTGCGCGGATGGCAACCTGTGGACGCTGGACATTGGCCCGGTATCCAGCGGGGACGCATGGTACATCATGCGCAAGTGCTCGGAGCTGCAGCTCATTGACGCAGGGTTGTACAAGAGCGAGTATGTGGAGTAATGCCTTGAAGTCAAAACAGATTAGCGTAGGAGGATATTTTTATGCGTTGTGTCAACACCAAACCCGTAGGCACTGACCCCAAGACCGGCAAGCAGTTGGTCGAGGCGATGATTATTGCCGACACGGATCCTGAAACCCTACCTACCACCGGTGAGGGCATTATCGGCATGAGCGAGAGCGAGATTTTCGCTCCGTTCAGCCTGATTTATGTGCTGGCTGAGGATACCAAGCACAAAATCTACATTGCCGGTGAGACGGGTCAGTTCATCGGCCAGTAAGGAGGCAGCATCATGCAACTTTCTGATGTAGTGCGCATCGCCCTCATTTTCAGTGAGGACGCTAAACGCTATGCAAAAGGGCTAGCCGGGAGCATCGACCTGAGCGGCAAGGCCGACAAGAAAAAGCCCGCTGCGGCAGGCAACCTTGCGGCGCTGGATGCGGGCGGCAATCTCGCGGACAGCGGCAAGGCCGGTGCCAATGTGGCAGTTAAGGCCAAACCCAGCAAGGCGGGAAACCTCGCCGCGCTGACGGCTGACGGTTCCCTGTCTGATTCCGGGATTGACCCGGCAACCAAAGCCGACCTGCAGGACGGCAAGACCAAAAGCGTCCAGATGGCAAAGTCGTTCACGTTCGATAAAACGACTGTCAAATTCAACTACTAATCGGAGGTGCAACACCTATGGCAAACAAAGTTTTTATCGACAACCTCCTTGACCCCGACACTGGCGATCAGGGCTTTTTCCTCGGCATGAACACCGACCAGTGCTACCCCGGCATGGATTTGAGCCTGAAGTTTGCGGAGGAAATCAAGGGCTACACCAGTGTGTGGAAGTGGATTCAGGCCCGCATCAAGGCTGGGAACTTCTACGGCATCCATGTGGGCGATTATATCCCGTTCAACTGCACGAACAGCGCCAAGACCCGCATCGTGGCTGTCGTGGCGGGCATCGACACCTACTACAAGTACGGCGATCAGCAGGTCGGGCACCACATCGACTTTATCTCCAAAGACCTGTGGCCGACGTACATTCAGTACAACCTCGCCAACTTCAACAATGGTCTGATTCCCGTGGAAAAGCTGTCCGGCGATGGCAGCAAGACCGAGTTTGCGCTGACGAAACAGATGGACAGCATCGACAACATCATCGTAGGCAGCGATCAGGTCACCGGCTATACCTACGACGCATCCACCTTTACCGTCACGTTCGATGAGGCCCCCGCCGCTGGCACGAACAACATCACCGTGACCGGCAAGGGTGACAAGCATCCGTGGCTGTGTTCTCATCTGTATGCGTTCCTGAACTCCCTCAAGATGCAGGTGCCCAACGGCACGGGCAAAGACCCCGCCGTTAAACAGGTGGACTACAGTCAGGGCGGCGTGTACTACTTCCTGCCCGCCGAACTCAAGGCCGTTATCGCCAACAAACGCGCCATACTGGGTGAGCGCTACTCGGCCAGCGGTGTGCTGAACAGCGACAACGGCTGGTCGTGGACGAACCTTGGCAATCTGTGGGTGCCTACCGAGATGGAGGTCTGCGGTAGCGGCGTTTGGGGCGGCATCGGCTTTGCCAACGGCGGCTATGTGCAGTACCCCATCTTTGCCCACAATATGAACCGTGTTAAGGGCCGCGGTGATGGTGGTAGCCGTACCAACTGGTGGGAGCTGACCCCGAGCTCCGGCAACTCTACCTACTTCTGCTATGTGAGCTACGGCGGCTTTGCGAGCAGCTACACCGCCTCCCACACGTGGCTGTCCGCGCCCGTCTGCTTCCGAATCTCGTAAATCTCCTACTAATATCCCCGCGCCCCTTGTGGGCGCGGCATCAGGTGAACCATGAGTAACGTATTATCCCGATTCCGCAGCATCTCCGAAATGGAGTTTTACAAAAACGCCACTGAATTGCGCTGCGCCCTTTCCGGCTTTGTGATGCAGGAAAAGTACATCCCCAAAAAGTGGCGACCCATTTTCGCCTATCCTACCGTGAACCTGCTTAACACGATGATGGAACACATCATCGCCGCAAACGGCATCTATCCATACAGCGGCGGCAAACTCGACCATGAGCTTTTACACCGCCGCAAGGAATTACAGGCGCAGGCCGTGGCCGATTGCGAGGCCCTGTTTGACCGTCTGCAATTCATCATGGACGAGTTTCACTTTTCGCGCATGGGAACAGGGCTTGACATGGGCATTGCGCCACAAAAGGAACTGCCCGCACAGTTGGTTTACATCGGCACCCTGTTAGAGCGCGAGGAGACGCTGCTGAAAGATTGGCGGCATAATACGAAATTCCCGGACACCGCAAAATTCAAGCCGAAAGCATCCTTGCCGAATGGGGATGCCCGGTATCAGGCACCGCAGCAGGCACCCTACACGCTCAATACGCCGCTCGCCGCGATGCCTGCCGCGATGCCTGCCGCGAATGATTCCAGCGCGATGGCCGCACAGGCAATGGTGGTAAACCATCATCATTACCCCCATTGACCGCCATCGGGTCGATAGCTGTATAAAAGAGCCGTACCAACTGGTGGGAGCTGACCCCGAACTCCGGCAACTCTACCAACTTCTGCAATGTGAACAACAACGGCAATGCGAACAACAACAACGCCTCCAACACGTGGCTGTCCGCGCCCGTCTGATTCCAACACGAATCCTCGGCCAGTATTAAAGTAGGTTTGCTGGGCTAATCAATAGGCAGACTGAAATCCGAGCCTTATCAAATTGGAAGGAGTTATCGACCCTCCCGCAGTGGCGGGTAAATAAGTATCTTGACGCGATCAGCCGGACGCTTCTTGCATGGCCCGCGACGGCGACAACAGGCTAAACTACCGTGCGCCACACGGCAGATGGCCGAGTACCGGGTTTCATGGCTGTTATCGCAAAGAAGTACACAACAGCGCCCCCTACAATAACACCTTGCGAGGTACATTCCGAGATGACGTCACAAGAGCGGCACGAGGCCCGCTATCAGCGCCGTAAGGCAGCGCGGCAGGCCAAGCACCGCGCACGAATAGCACAGTACGATAATTTTGACCGGGTGGCAGATGTATCCTCGCTGGTCGATGCCAACTATAACGCCCGCAAAGGCGTTATGTGGAAAGCCAGCGTTGCCCGATACAATGCCCGTTATTTCAAAAATTCAATCAAAATCCACAAAACCCTCATGCGCGGTGGCGACACCCGCAGAGGTTTTTATCATTTTGGGATTGTGGAGCGCGGCAAAAAGAGGGCCGTCCACAGCCTGCACTACTCCGAGCGCGTTGTGCGCCGGTCTGCCTGCACAAATGCTCTAGTGCCGATTCTGTCCGGCAACTTGATATACGACAACGGCGCAAGCCTTGAGGGCAAGGGCATCAGCTTTGCAGTCAAACGGTGCGCTGTGCATCTGCATGAGTTCTACCGCGAGACAGGCGACAATGACGGGTACATCTTGCTCATCGACTACCGCGCATTTTTCGACAACATCGTGCTGGACAACCTCAAGCGCAATGTGATTGACCGCTATATCCTCGACAAGCGGCTGAACGCTTTAGCGCGAAATTTTGTTGACGCGCCGAATGTAGAGCGCGTCAAGTACGGCCAGCCGACGCAGGAAAACGGCCTGTACATCGGCCCGGAAGATAGCCAGATTTTTGCCATCGCCTATCCCAACAGCATCGACCACACCATCAAAGACCAGTGGTGGCAGCGATGGTTCGCCCGCTATATGGACGATCCTACATCATCAACAAATCAAAAGAGGCGTTGATAGAGTTTCGCCGCCTGCTGTTTGGGCTGTTCGCGGAAAAGGGCATCATCCCGAATCCTAAAAAGACGCAGATTGTCAAGCTACGCCGTGGATTTACCTATCTGAAAACCAAATTCACCCTGTTACCAAATGGCAAGGTTTTACAGCAGCCTTGCCGTGAGAGCGTTATCCGGGAGCGCCGCAAAATCAAGAAATTTTTCAATTTCCTGCAAGCGGGGCTGATGACGATGGAACAGATTCTCACCTCTTATATGTCGTGGCGCGGGTCGCTTTTCAAAAAGCAGGCCCGCCGTTCTGTTCATTGCACTGATTTGCTGTTCTATAAGCTCTACGGCATCATGCCGTGGAAGATAAAATCCAAACGAAAATCGAAAGCGAGGCACATTCAATGGAAAAATCTCTTGAACGCATCGACACCATCAACGCCGAAATCACCGCCCTTAAAAGCCTGCTGACCGATACCGACTATAAGGCACTGAAACACGCCGATGGCGTTATGAGCGCCGAGGAGTATGAGCCTATCCGCCAGCAGCGCGAGGAATGGCGCGACAAGATCAATGCGCTGGAAACGGAACTGGCCACGGCTACACAGGAATTTGACGCGGAAATGACCAAGATGGCCGCCGCGCGGGTAAAGGAGGGCTGAGACCGTTGAGCATGAAAAAAAAATTATTTATTTCTCAGCCGATGCGCGGCAAGACCGATGAGGAAATCCTCAAAGAGCGTAAGGTGCTGGATTGCCGATGTGTACATGAAAACGCATGAGGAAATCGAGGTCATCGAATCCTTTTTCGAGAGCGCCCCGGCTAACGCAACGCCCCTGTGGTATCTGGGCGAAAGCCTCAAGCTGCTGGGCACCGCCGACTTTGCGGTGTTTGCCCCCGGCTGGCAGGATTATCGCGGATGCCGCATTGAACATGATGCCGCCGTAGCCTACGGCATCCCTATCGCGGAGGTATAAGCGTGCCGGACTGGATCATCAAATACTGGGTGCAGTGGCTCTTCGGCCTGATCTGCGCTGCACTGCTGGCAGGCTACCGCCACCTTATCGACACGGACGCCATGCGGAATCTGGAATACCTCTACCGCAGCTACCATGCTCTGGGCGGCAACGGCACGGGCACCGAGCTGTACAACCGCGCTAAGGGCCTGCCGATCAAGAACGATTGAACACATCCAAAAATGGCCTGTTTTTGGACGTGAACACCTGTACAACGAATACATAGGAGGAAATCATCATGGATTTTGCATCTTTTTGGCATTGCGGGCGTCGCCTGCATCACCGTTATCTGCTACCTTGCCGCAACGGCTGTTAAGCAGACCCCACTGGCCAACAAATGGCTGCCGTCCATCTGTGGTGCGCTTGGCGGCCTGCTGGGGGTGGCCGCCATGTACATCAACGTGCCGGACTTCCCTGCCGCTGATCCGCTGACCGCTCTGGCCGTGGGCATTGTTTCCGGCCTTGCGGCTACCGGTGCAGACCAGGTTATTAAGCAGATCGGCAAAGACAACGACACTTGCGCGGGCATCCTTTTGCGGGGTGCCCGCTTTTTTCGTTGTATCGTAAAATACGTCACATGACACTTTCACTGACACTTGCCCTTGAAAGTGTCAGTCTGTCAGATTTTCGGCTGACACGCGCTGACGCGGTTTTGCTGTGTGTCAGCCGATTTGTCATACAGATTTTTGGTGTTATATCGATCCATTATTCCTATATATGACACTTCTGACACTTCTTTAAAATATAAAAAGATAATATAGGGTATAATACACGCATAAAAACGCCATAACGCCCATGTATGCAGGTGCGCATATGCGCGTGCGCGAGAGTGTCCAGGACAGCAAAAAGCCCATCGGCAGGTTTCGTGGTCTGCGGATGGGCTTTTTTCATTTGGGGTGCTTTTCAATTTTTTCCTCTACCGCGTCCATGATATATCGGTTTAGGGACGTGCCTGCCGCCGTCGCCGCCTCACGCCATCGCTCTTTTGTGCCTTTGGGTGTTCTGATCTGGATGCTGTCCGTTTTCTCATCGAGATACTTTATGGATGCGTTTTTCTGTGCGTCTGTGTATTTTGATCCCATTTTGGGGTACACCTCCTATCTAAAATATGATACCACATATGCATATATGCTTGCTATATACATCTTGCACAATGCCGTCCGCAAAATTTGCCCGAATCTTTGGTGACTCTGTGTATTGTGTATATAGCAAGCATATACTATAATATAACTTGTAAGGCAGAGCAAAACCTCTTACAGAAGGAAGTGAGGACATGGACGAAATGACAAGTCAGGAACTCAATCAGTTCTTGGAAGCCATCGCAGAACTGATCGAATCGAAAGCAACAACGGTTCAAGAAGCTGCCGAGATTGTTCGCAACAAGAAAATCAAGGCATAAAAATGAGGTCAGCCACCGTCCAAAGCAACTGACCCCAAAGCCCGAATACAGGCGAACCGGGAGCCTTACCCCGGCCGCCTCTTATTTTATCAGTGTAAGGCAGAAAAAACAAGAGGTAACCATGAAAATCGAAATTGTAGATACCAAAGCTTATATCTATACCCCCTACAACGCCGAATTTGTCAAAGCGATTAAAGGCATCGGCGGCGCGCGCTGGAATCGTGATAAGTCTGCATGGGCTATCCCCGCTGACTGTGCAGATCAGGCGCGTGAAATTATGCGTCGTGTATATGGTGAGGATGACCGCCCCGACTGCGGCGAGCGCGTTGACGTGCGTCTGACATTTGACAGCAGTGTGTCAGAGTGGCAGAGCGCGGTAACGATCTACGGGAAAACTATTTCCCGCGCGTATGGACGCGATAGTGGTGCGCGTTGTGGGGACGATGTGGCATTCGTGGAGGGCCAGCCCGAAAGCGGCGGCAGCGTAAAAAACTGGACGAGCGTAGTACCGCAGGGCAGTATCGTTGTACTGCACAATGTGCCCGCAACGCTGTTAGATCAGCCCCCTGCCGAAGGGTGTCAGGGCGGAGCGCTTAGAAGAGCGGAAGAGCAACCGCGATGCGTTGATGGCCGAAAAACAGCGCCTGTTGGAGCGCATTGCAGAAATTGACAATCTTGTTGCACAGATGGGGTAATATGGATGATCATCGCTATATATGTAAGGGTGAGCACGTTAGACCAAGCGCTGGATGGGTATTCGCTGGACTCGCAGCAGCGCGTATTGCGTGACTGGTGCAACACACGAGGGCATAGCATCTACGGCATCTATAAGGACGCCGGCATATCGGGAAAAGATATACAGCACCGCCCCGCGGTGCGTGAAATGCTAGCAGCCGTTGAAGCCGGGAAAATCGATTGCGTCCTCGTATGGGCACTTTCGAGACTTACAAGAAGCGTGGCTGATCTATATGCCATGTGGGAAACGTTGTGCCGAAATAATTGTGAGCTAATAAGCTACACCGAGACATTTGACACATCGACTCCCATGGGGCGTGCTATGATGGGGCTGCTTGGCGTATTCGCGCAAATGGAACGCGAAATAACGGCCGAAAGAGTTTCGGCCGCAATGAGAGAAATGGCAGAACAAGGCGGCAGGACGTGCTCATGCGTGCTGGGATATGATACCGTACCGGGTGGGCTTATCGTCAACCCTAAAGAAGCCAAAATCGTGAAGAGTATATATCAGGTGTACGAAGATACCGGCTCTCTCAGCGCCACTGCCAAGTGGTGCAGGGACAGAAACATCACCGGAAAGCGCGGAAAAAGGATGGATGCGTACAAAGTAAGGCTGATCCTAACTCGATCAGTGTATGCGGGCTATTATGGATTCCACGATCTCCGCGTGCGCGGCAACATCGAGCCGCTAATAAGCGTGGCACGATATAACGCCATCGCCGAAAGAATTAACAACACACCAACCGGTCGGAATGCTAAAAGAAAAGTCATATTGCTTAAATAATACAAACACCTTGGCTAGCACTTAAAATACAAAAAGACAACGGAGGATAACACCATGATCAACAATGAAACCCTTATTTACGAGTTGTGTAACAAATACCAGTGGTTCACCTGTGGTAGTGTCCGACAATACGAAAAGGCCCTGACAATGGCAAAAGGCGGTGTTCCCATCACGGAGCTGGCCCGCGTCATCTGGATTTGTAGCGATGATGTTCCCTATTTCGACATCCTGACGGCCATCAGCACATCTGGCTATACCGAGAACAAGACCACAGCCGATAATTTGTAAGGAGGTTTTTTTCCCATGAAATATTACCCCATCGACGAGGACGCAGCCCGCCGCGCCAAAAACGCAAACAGCCTCAGCGATTACGCTGAGGGGTCGGCGACCAGCGAATACCGCCGAGAAGTTAATCGAGCGGCTACACTGGCGGAGGAGTGCAAGAAAGGCAAGACCGATGCCCAGCAGGAGAAAATCGATTACCTGCTTGACCGCTATGCCCGCCGACTAGCCGACAACATGAACGCATCAAACCGCAACCGGGCATCTTGCCCGTCTGTCATGGTCGCCGGATGGTCTAATTTTCCCGTGCGTAAGAAGCAGCAGCAACTCTCCCGTGACGACACCCTCATGCGGGAATGGAGGGATATTCAGGGCATCCTCGACCAGATTCGAGCTGTGGGTCACGGCGGCATCAGCGGCATGGATGCCGATGCACGGGATCGCGTACAAGCCAAACTCACCGAGCGCGAGGTCATGCAGGAAAAGATGAGATCCATAAATGCGTACTGGCGCAAGCACGGGACGCTCGTATGGCTGTCCGGGGCTTTCAGATAAGGAAGTTGCCCGCCTCACTGCATCAGCCTCTCAGAGCGCGTCTACGGGGCGTTCTGAGCCGCCCTATCCGCGGTGGGCACTGGATAACAACGGCGCCGAAATTCGCCGCTTGCGCTCCCGCCTCGCGGTGCTGGACACACAGCAGGCACAGGGCGATTCTGAGCAGGCGTTTTCTGGCGGCATTCTACGCATCACCCCAGAGCGGGTGCAGTTGGTTTTTGACGATAAGCCCGCCGCTGAGGTGCGCGATATTGTCAAGCAGTGGGGTTTCCGCTGGGCACCGTCTCATGGCGCATGGCAGCGGCAGAATACCTCCAACGGCAGATACGCGGCAAAGCAGGCCATTAAGGCCATCGAGGAGGTAAGATAATATGGTTAAATACATCAAAGGCGATGTGCTAAATTGCGAGGCTACACTTGTAGCGCATCAGGTGAATGCGTTCGGAGTGATGGGCGGTGGCATCGCGGCGGCAATCTGGCCGCTGCTGACTCAGGAATCCCAGAGCGCCTATGTGGAGAAATGCCGCCACGATGCAAAGCTTCCCATAACTGAGTGGATGGGTAGCATCCAGATTTTGGACACAAAACGCGAAGGGCTGGAAATCTGCAATCTGTTTACGCAGTATCCATCCCCTGTTGATGGAACGTTGACCGCTTACGGCTATCTGTGGCGAGCTCTCGATCTGCTGAGGATCTATGCTGTACTCAATGATTATGACGTTGTGGCAGTTCCGGCCCGCATCGGGTGCGGCATCGCCGGCGGTGACTGGGATAAAGTTCAGCACATCATACATGATGTCTACGATGATTCCGGCATTACAATGCTGATTGTGGATAACCAATAATTCTGTTTTGTACAGCGCCTGCGGGGCATCCCGTAGGCGCTTTCCTTTTGTATATGCTTGCTATATACATATTGCACAACAGCGCCCTTTATATTTGCCCGAATCTTTGTGTGCGTTGTCTATTGTATATAGCAAGCATATACTATATAATTAAATCATCGAATGAAACGGCGGTCTGCAACCCGCCAATCAGGTGAAAGAAGGATGAACATGAAAAAGTTTTCTAAAGTCGATACTGCCATAAAGGTGAACATTTCCAGCAGCTGGATTATCTACATCACGAAGAACCATGAAGACGCGCAAGACCTTCATCGTTTCGCTATGACGCAGAAAGCAATGATGCCGGAAGGCTGGTATTATACCGTTCAAACGCATCAGGTGATGGAAGATTGCCGGGTTCCTGAATTCTTCCACAATCACGACTACTGGATGACGGTCATCGAACATAACAACGGTGACTGGAATAAGCCGAGCAAGTACGATTTGTACATCGTTGAATAAGCCGAAACACCCTGCAAAGGGTGTCCGCCGGGAACAGCCGCCGTGCTGGGGTATTCTTATATAAGGAGGTCTATATAATGAAATTTGAACAGAACCCCTAAACGCTGTTATATGTGTAGCAAGGCATTTTCGCAAGCTATAAAGCCCATTCCCGTTATAGGTGGAAAGTGTACACCCGGTTATATTTGCCCAACTTGCTATGATAAATTATTTAGGAGGGATAAACAAGAATGATGAAAAAGACCCGGGAAACGCCGCCCGGTGCTGATGATGGCAGGCTAGAGAGGAAATCTAAAAGATGATGTATGATTGGCTGTTCACACCTGATGATGCAGATATTGCGGCAAGCAACGGATATGATCTCGGTGTTAGAGGTGGCGAGGCTTTCAAAACAGAGAGCCGAGCAATCTGGCACGGCAAGCGCTGGATGAAGGAATGCGGCAGAACCGGAACGATTACTGCGATTCCTGCAATCTACCCTGAGCCATATCACATTATAGAATGGTGAAAAAATCGGAGCATTGAAAGAGGTGATTTCCAAATGACTTACTGCGCAATTCGTCCGGGGGCCGTATGATGCAGGGGCATACATCACGGCATCCAACAATCTGCATACCCTCATACGGGCTACAACGCGGGCTGTGGGGCAAAGCGGCGAGGCGATGATATATAAGATGGAGGATCTGAATGTTATTCATGTTTCACCGTCCGGCGCATATGTCTACCGCCCAAAGGACGGAGTATTCCCTGTCGCTATCAAACACGCGTATCTGGGCTGGATAGATGTCAAAGTGGAGATTGTGGAAAAATAAGAAATGCCGGAGGCATTACGCCTCCGGCATTTTTACTGAAAAACAAACACCGAACAACTAACAACTATTGCTATCAGGGGTTCGGATGTTCGTACTATGGTGGAGCTGACGGGAGTCGAACCCGTGTCCGAAAAGAAAGCGGTTAGAGTATCTCCGGGCGCAGTGCATTTATTAAAATTCCCGCAGTGCGAGCGAGTGCACACGCTTGACACATTGGTAGCTTCATAAATTCATGACAGGCGGCAAAGCTTAGGCCCGTGCACGTTCAGTACCTAATCGACGTCCTGACCCTGTGCGGTACTAAAACAGGCAAGGACGGTCGTGCCTAATTAGGCAGCGACGGCAACAGTATAATCGTTGTCAGTTAATTTTGTTTGGCACTTTTATCGTGGTGCACCGCCACGGCCCGCTGCTCACGCCTCTCTCTCCCCGTCGAAACCATTACAGCCCCATATAAGCGCTATGCGGCAGAACCACACAGCGTGGGAAAACAAAAGTGTGTGCGCGAAAAAATTATCTTCTTGTTTTGATTGCGCGGTCAATATCGCGCTTGGCGTCCCGTGCGGCGGCATCAGCCCGCTTATCGTACAGCTTTTTGCCTTTGCACAGGCCCAGTTCCACTTTTACACGCCCCTGCTTGAAATACAGTTGGAGCGGCACCAGTGTGTACCCCTGCAGTTTGATCTGCTGCTGCAAATGGCGAATCTCGCTTTTATGCGCCAGCAGGCGGCGGGGGCGGCGGGGATCTTTATTAAAGATATTCCCCTGCTCATATGGGCTGATGTGCATGCCTTTCAGGATGATCTCACCATCATCAATATCTGCCCAGGAATCCTTCAGGTTGACCCCGCCGGCACGCAGGCTTTTGACCTCGGTGCCGACCAGTTCAACGCCGGTTTCCAGCGCTTCGATGACAAAATACTCGTGGTGCGCTTCACGGTTTTGGGCAATCACCTTTTTTTGCCGGGCTTTTCCTGTGCCATCAAGCGCACCTCCTTTCAAAGCCGTTTTCCCCTGCAGCACGCAAGTCCATTCCGCTAAGAGGTATACAGTATAACGCAGTAAAATCGTTTTGTCAAGCCAAATCGGGCGTCACATTTCGCCGCGGCCTTCCATAGCGCGGTACAAAGTGGTTTCATCAGCATATTCCAGGCTGGAACCAACCGGCAAGCCATAGGCAAGGCGGGTGGTTTTGATGCCCAGGGGCTTGATGAGCTTGGCCAGGTACATGGCGGTCGCCTCGCCTTCCACCGTAGGGCTGGTGGCCATGATGACTTCCTTTACGGTGCCGTCCAGGCGGGCCAGCAGCTCCTTTACGCAAAGCTGATCCGCGCCGATGCCGTCCATGGGGGAAATCAGGCCATGCAGCACATGGTACAGGCCGTTGAACTCATGGGTGCGCTCAATGGCTTTTACATCCCGCGGGGATTCCACCACGCAGATCACGGAGCGGTCCCGTTTGGGGGAAGCGCAGATGCTGCACACCTCGTTGGCGGTATAATCCTGGCAAAGGCGGCAGCGGTGCAGCTTGACCTTGGCGTTTTCAATCGCCTTGGCCAGCTCCATGGCCTGCTCATTGCTCATGGACATTACCTCATAGGCCATGCGCACGGCACCCTTGCGGCCAATGCCGGGGAACCGGGCAAACTGGTCCGCAAGGTTTTCAAGGGGTTCGGCGTTCTGCATGCAGCGGCCCCCGATCAGCCCAGGCCGGGGATATTCATGCCGCCGGTCATTTTAGCCATTTCTTCGTCAGAATCCTTATCCACTGCGGCAACCGCGCTGTTGACAGCTGCAGCGATCAGGTCTTCCAGCATTTCCAGATCATCCGGGTCTACGGCTTCGGGCTTGATCTTGATGGCGGTCACTTCGTGCTTACCGGTCATGGTAACGGTAACCATCTCGCCGCTGGCTGTGCCGGTGTATTCACGGGCTTCCAGCTCGTCCTGCTTTGCGCGGATTTCATCCTGCATTTTCTGGACCTGACGCATCATTGCCTGCGGGTCGGGGCGGCCATAGCCTTTGGGAAGTCTTGCTTTCATAGGTAATTCTCCTTATTATCCATATTGTTATCACCCGGCGCTGCCGCCGGGCGGCACACCGCAACACTGCGGTTGACAGCAACATTATTTATCTTCTACCACTACATCCACGCCAAGGTCTTTCATCTGGCGCAGGGTCTCTTCCACATCGGCCGCGGGGGCGTTGGATACAGTTGCAGCGGTTTTTTCATACGGGCCGATGCCGCATTTGATGTGGGTGACCTGGTAAATATATTGTTTGATGTTTTTGCTGGTTTCTTTGCTGCGGCGCATAAAATCGCGAAAATCATCACTGCACTCGATCAGCACGCGGCGGCCATCGTAATAAGCCTGGGTTCCGCGCAGGTAAGAGTTCAGCATGGGGTCGTTTTCCGCAATCAGCTCCAGCACCGCCTGCCACTGGGGGAACAGCTGCGGCTCTTTGGCCACGGTGCGCACCGGTTTGGGGATGGGCACATCCGCCGCGTACACCGGCTGCTGAGCCGGGGTGGGCTGCTGCACCGCCGGGGCGGCGGGGGCAAGCTCTGGCTCAAAGGGCGGGGTCTCCCCTGCTATGGGTGCGCTGAACGGCGGCTGTTCCACGGTAGGCGGAACCGGCTGGGCTGCCACAGGCGGCACGGGGGCCGATGTCATTTGCACCGGGGGCACCTGCTGCGGGGCGGCGGCAAAGGGGGCCGGACTGGCTGCTGTAACCACCGGACGGGCAGGCGCGGCGGCAGGCAGCGCAACAGGCACTGCTTCCGGCTGGGTGAGCGAGAAAACCGCCAGTTCCAGCTCAATGCGCTGGTCCGTACCGCGGGCCATCTTTTCCAGCGCGGCGCCAAACGCATTGACGGCACGTACCGCTTCCGCCTGGGGGAAATCTTTCCGCGCAGCGTAGGCAGCTTCCTCTTCGGGGGAAGTTCCCGTCAGCAGGTCGGTGCCGCCGGGCAGGGCGCTGAGCATCAAATTGCGGTAATGCCCGGCCAGCTCCATACAAAGGCGGCGCATATCCACGCTTTGCTGGCGCAGGGCGGCAATCTCCTGCAAGGCTTTCACAGCGTCCCGCGCGGCAATGGCATCACTGATCTCAAACAGATATTTGCGGTCCGTCACGCCCGCCATGCGGCGCACCAGCGCTTCATCCACAGTGTTGGAAACACCGGCGCAGGTATCCAGGATAGACAGTGCATCACGCATGGCGCCATCGGCCAGGCGGCCGATCAGCTCGGCGGCGTTATGGTCCAGCTCAATGTTTTCCTGCCCGGCCACATATTCCAGCCGACCGGCAATTTTATCCGCCGTAATGCGCTGGAAGTCATAGCGCTGGCAACGGCTGAGGATAGTAGCCGGAACCTTTTGCACTTCCGTTGTGGCAAGGATAAAGATCACATGCTCCGGCGGTTCCTCCATGGTTTTCAGCAGGGCATTGAACGCCGAGGTAGACAGCATGTGCACCTCGTCGATGATATATACCTTATACTTGCACACGGCAGGCAGATAGGCGGTTTCATCGCGCAGGTCGCGGATGTCATCCACGCTGTTGTTGGAGGCGGCATCAATTTCCGATACATCCAGAATGGTGCCCTCATCAATGCCTTTGCAGACAGCACATTCACCGCAGGGGTCCGGGCTGGTGGTATCCAGGCAGTTGACCGCTTTGGCAAAAATTTTGGCGCAGGTGGTTTTGCCGGTGCCGCGGGTGCCGGTAAACAGGTAGGCATGGCCAATGCGCCCGGCGGCGATCTGGTTTTGCAGGGCCGTTACGATGGCTTCCTGGCCAACAACATCCGCAAACTTGCGCGGACGCCACTTGCGGTACAGCGCACGGTACAATGCAACCACCCCCTGTAAAATATTTTGCGGCATAGAAAAAGGGACAAGGCCCGCGCGGGGTGTGCCCCGCGGCTGCGCTGCTTTGCATACGAATGCGGACTGACCGCAGCACCAGGAGACCACCGCTTAATGCTGCTCGGTTCCCCGCCTGACATGGTTCACAGGGCTCCTGCGCACGGGGCCCACATCCGTATGCAAAACAGCGCAATATACAGCCCTGTCCGCTTTAAGTATTATACTATACCGTTTGGCAAATTGCAAGTAGCGGTTGGGGGCTGGGGCAGAAAGTTTTTGTTAAAGGCAACACCGCACAATTCCCGCCTGACGGCTTAAGCACCGCTCCGGCGGCTGCGGCACGGCATCTGCGTTGCCAAAATGCTCGATAATGTCGGGTTGCGGTACCCGCATCGTGCTTCGGGGGCAAAAGCCCCTCGCACTCTGGCGACCGCTGCCCCTGCTTCGGTTCGCTGTTTCCGCCACTGGCGGCGCTCACCTTTGCAGCATCCAGTATTATCTGCGCTTTTGGCTTAGCAGCTGCCGCACCTCGCTCGCCGTATCGGCACTTAGAATTATGCGGTATTGCCTTAATTTTTTCTTATAGCAAAATACCAGCTAAAACGTGAAAGTCAAAACTTGATTCCATCAGCCAAAAATCTGTTTGGCGTAATCGGCGCTGGCTTTGGCGTCCTTGGCATAAAAATCGGCACCGATCTGTTCGGCGTATGCCTTGGTCAGCACAGCGCCGCCCACCATGACCTTGCAGGGCAGGTTGGCCGCGTGCAGGGCTTCGATGGTGGCCTGCATGTTGGGCACGGTGGTGGTCATCAGGGCCGAAAGCCCCACCAGCGGCGCACCGGTCTGGCGCACAGCTTCCACCACGCGCTCCGGCGGCACATCGCGGCCCAGATCCAGCACGTCATAGCCATAGTTTTCCAAAATTACGCGCACAATGTTTTTGCCAATATCGTGTACGTCACCTTTTACGGTGGCGATCACAATGCGGCCTTTGCTTTCGCCCTGGCTGCCGCTGGCGGCAATGGCGGTTTTGATCACTTCAAAAGCAGCCTGGGTCGCCGTGGCGGATTGCAGCAGCTGCGGCAAAAAGATGGAGCCTTTTTCAAAGGCATCGCCCACCACATCCAGCGCGGGGATCAGCGTTTCGTTCACCACCTGCAAAGGCTCGCGGGTTTTCAGGGCTTCCCCTGCAGCGGCGCGGGCTTCGTTTTTCAGGCCGCGGCGCACGGCTTCAAACAGAGCATCGGCCCCTGCTGCACCGCCCGCCGGGGCGGCGGCATCAGTTTTTGCCACCTGGGAGGTCTGCACCTGCACATTGGCATAGGCGGCAACGTAATCATTGCACTTTTCGTCCTGGCTGGTCAGCACACGGTAGGCGCGCACGGCGGCCATCATTTCCGGCGTGTTGGGGTTCATGATGGCAAGGTCCAGCCCGGCCTGCATGGCCAACGTCAGGAAAGTGGTATTCATGTAGCCGCGGCAGGGCAAACCAAAGCTGATGTTGGAAACACCCAGCACGGTGCGCACGCCCAGTTCCTTTTTGCACATGGTAATGGCTTTCAGGGTTTCGGCAGCGGCGCTCTGCTCGGCAGAAACCGTCAGCGTCAGGCAGTCGATGTAAACATCCCCGCGGGGAATGCCGATAGCATCCGTTGCGGCCACAATGCGCTTGGCAACCTCAAAGCGGCCCTCTGCCGTTTTGGGAATGCCGTGTTCATCCAGTGCCAGACCAACCACGGCGGCGCCGTACTTTTTGCACAGGGGCAGAATGCTGTCCAGCACCTTCTGCTCGCCGTTGACCGAGTTGACGATCGGCTTGCCGTTATAAATGCGCAGCGCGCGGGCCAAAGCATCTTTGTTGGAAGAATCCAGCTGCAATGGCAGGTCGGTGATGGATTGCAGCTCCCGCACCAGCATTTCCAGCGTGGCGGGTTCGTCAATATCCGGCAGACCGGCGTTCACGTCCAGCAGCTCGGCACCGGCTTCGGCCTGGGCTACGGCCTGGGCGCAGGCATAGGCGCTGTCGCCCTCCCGCAAGGCCTGCTGCAAGCGCTTTTTGCCGGTGGGGTTGATGCGCTCGCCCACCACGGTAATGCCATTTACCTCCACGCAGCGCACGGGGGTACACAGGCGGCTGCGCACAATAGGGGTTTTGGCGGCGGGGGTTTTATCCTGGGTCAGCTCTTTCAGCAGGCGGATGGATTCCGGCTCAGAGCCGCAGCAGCCGCCCAGCATGGAAATTCCGGTGGGCAGGTAGGCGGCCATCTCAGCGGCAAACTCCGCCGGGGTGATATCATAGCTGCCGTCCAGGTTCGGCAGGCCCGCATTGGGCTTGACAAACACCGGCATACCGGCGGGCACCACACGGCAGAGCCGCTGAGCAAAGGGCAGGATTTCCTTGGGGCCCAGCGAGCAGTTGATGCCCACGGCGTCCGCACCAAGGCCGGCGGCGGTAATGCCGTAGCTTTCCACTGTGCAGCCGGTAAAGGTACGGCCACGGGCCTCAAAGCTCATCGAGGTAAACACCGGCAGGTCACAGTTTTCCTTTGCGGCCAGGATGGCGGCTTTCAGCTCATACAGGTCGGTCATTGTTTCCAGAAAGACGAGGTCTGCCCCGGCTGCGGCACCGGCGCGCACCATCTCAGCAAACTGGGCGCAGGCATCCTCAAACGGCAGGGTACCGGCCGGGGCCAGCAGCTCGCCGATGGGGCCGATATCCAGTGCCACCAGGGCACCGGTTTCCTGCGCGGCGGTCCGGGCACATGCGATGGACGCTTCGATCACCTGCTGCACAGTATAGCCGGTTCCCTTCAATTTACGAGGGTTGGCGCCAAAGGTGTTTGCCAGCAGGATATCCGCCCCGGCGCGGGCATAGTCCCGGTGGACGGCAGTGAGCACATCCGGCATGATAAAGGCGGCCAGTTCCGGCTTTTGTTCTGTGGTCAGGCCGCGCAGCTGCAGCTGGGTGCCCATGGCGCCATCCAGCATAATAAAGCGGCGGCGGGCAAATACTTCCTCAATTTTCACAGGTGGTTCCCCTCTTTCTGTATTCGCACTTTTCGCGCAGCAGGCAGTGCCCGCACCCGGCACGGGCCCCCGTTACCGGGTGGTCCGCCACGCCAAGGATGGCTGTTACGCTTTTGCGCGGGGTCAGCAGATTTTCCGGCGTGACCGCCATGCCAAGGCCGCGCACGGTATCCAGCGCAATGGCAAACGGCTGCTGCAAAGTCAGCGGGCAGTCCCCATAGCCGGGGGAAAAACGCCCCGTCAGGTAGTGCCCCTGCGCCTGCACGCTGGTGCGGATCTCGGCTTCCAGCGCGTTGCACAGCTCTTCCATCACAGCGGAAGCCATCGCATCCACCACAGCGGCCAGGGCAATATCCGTCAGCTCCAGGCGGCGCATCAGGGTATCAGCCCCGCTGCCAAGGGTAACGGCCATCAGCACCATGGCATCGCAGCCGCGCAGGTGGCGGGCAATATCATTCCCGGCGTTCTGCAGCGGCAGGGCGGTCAGCGGCAGCTGTTTCCACACGCCGCGCGGGGTGGCGGCGGCGCGCAGGGCGTCCTCGGCTTTTTGCAGCAGCACCTGGGATGCAGCATCCGGCTGCCAGCCCCCTGCCCCAAGGTAGCGAAGGGTTTCGGCGCGGGTATCGTTTTGCGGGTAGGCTAATTGCACAGCGTTTCACTCCCCCTCTATGGGGCCAACAGGCCGATTACAGCAGGTCCTTGATGCCCTCATACACAGCGGCGGCAACCTTGGCGTCATTCATGGCATACAGGTGCACACCGTCCGCGCCGCCCTCGATCAGATCTCGCAGCTGCTGCACGGCATAGTCAATACCGGCAGCATACAGGCTTTCGGGGTCGTCCTGGTAGCGGGAGATCATGCGGGTAAACTCCGAAGGCAGGCTGGCGCTGGAAAGTGCCACCGTGCGCTCGATCTGGCTGCGCTTAACAATGGGCATAACACCGGCAGACACCGGCAAAGTGATGCCTGCGCGGCGGGCCAGGTTCAAAAAGCGATAGAAGTGCATATTATCAAAGAACAGCTGGGTCAGCAGGTGGGTGGCACCGGCCTCCTGTTTAAAGCGCAGGTTGGCAACATCCTGGGCCAGGGTAGCGGCTTCGGGGTGGCCTTCGGGGTAGCAGGCAGCGTGGATATCAAATTCCGGCTGGGTCTGCCACACAAACTGGGCCAGGTCGCTTGCGTGGGCAAAGTCCGGGCTTTCGGGGCGGGTGGGGGTGCGGTCGCCGCGCAGGGTCAGCACGTTGCGCACACCGGCGGCATTCAGCTGGTCCAGCAGCTGGGCGGCCTTTGCCTTATCGCTGCCCATGCAGATCATGTGGGCCAGCGGCTCTACGTTCAGGTCGTTTTTCAGGAATTCGGCCACTTCCACAGTGGAAACGCCGCCCGTGGAGCCGCCTGCACCGTAAGTAACGCTGATAAAATCCGGGTTAAGGGTGCGCATGGTGCGCAGGGTGTCCTTCATTTTACCAAAGTTGGCGGTCTGCTTCGGGGGGAAGCACTCGATGGAAAACACGCAAGGCTTGCGCTTGAACATCTGGGAGATCTGCATAGGATTCATCCTCCTGTATTTTTATTACTTTCCTCTATTTCTACCCAATTAACGTACGGGAACACTTTCCTGCCGGCTTACTGGGGTCAGGCACACAGAGTCAGGCTGCCGGGGGTTACGCGGCGGGAGCCAGCTCTTCGTCCGGCTGTTTTGCCGTCTGCACAGTAAAGCTGCCGTCCGCCTGGGCGGTCACGGTCACCGTGCCGTACAGGTCGGTGCGGTAAAAGTCAATGCCCTCATCCTGCATTTCCTGGATGACCTCGCGGTGGGGGTGGCCGTAATCATTGTTCAGGCCGCAGCTGGCAACCACAAGCTGGGGCTGCACCTGCCACAGCAGTGTTTGGGTGTTGGATGTGGACGACCCATGGTGCCCGGCCTTGAACACGGTGGACCGCAAGCGGAACGGATATTGCTCCGCCAGGGCGGCTTCCTCGTTGCGCTCAGCATCGCCGGTATCCAAAAAGGTAAAGTTCCCGGCTTCAAACCGCAGGCAAAGCGACATATCATTTATTGCATCGTCACTGCCCGCCGTATCGGCATCCACACCGGGCAGCAGCACGGTCAATGTGCCGGTGCCGATGGTGTACTGCTGGCCGGTATAGGCAGTTTCCACCGGTACGCCGCATTCCTGGGCGGTTTGCAGGGTGCGCTGGGTCTGGCCGGTCACGTCAGTTTCGCTCAGGTCGGGGGTCAGCAGGGTCTGCACATCAAAGTTCTGCAAAACGGCCTGCATGCCGCCCACATGGTCGGCATGGGGGTGGGTCATCACCAACAGGTCCAACTGGCTTACGCCATAGCTGCGCAGGTCCTGCACAAGGTTCTGCCGGGCATCCTTGGGGCCTGCATCAATCAGGCAGGCCGCACCGTTCTGCAAAATCAGCACGGCATCCCCCTGCCCCACATCCAGGAACACCACTTCGGTTTCCCCCTCCGGCAGCGGGGCTATGGTTTCGCTCTGGCTGGGTTCCAGGCCAACCCATTGGTAAATCTGGTCCCAGCTGGGCACAAAACCGTTGCCGCCGTAATTTTCGACCACATACAAGGCAACGGCGATGAGAACAGCGGCCACAATGGTCCACACCTGAGGGCGGCGGTAGGAATGGCGGCAATACCTGCGCCGCCGGTATTTACTCACCCTGGCCCAGCTGGCGTTCCTGCCACTGGGCGCGGGTCAGCAAAACGGCACGGGGCTTGGCGCCCTCATAGGGGCCGATAATCTTTTCCTGTTCCATCTGGTCCATGATGCGGGCCGCACGGGCATAGCCCAGCTTGCAGCGGCGCTGCAAAAGGCTGGTGGATGCCTGCCCGGCTTCGATGACGCATTCCACCGCCTGTTCAAACATGGGGTCGCGGCTGCCGCTGTCATCGTCCGAATCGGAGCTGCTGCCCTTGCCGCCCTTTTCGGCCACGGCACGGCGCTCCATCTCGGCAATCATCTCTTCATCATACTGGGCGCTGGAAGTTGATTTGATAAAGTTCAGCACAGCGCTGATCTCTTCATCCGTCACAAAGGTACCCTGCACACGCACGGGCTTGGAAGCACCGACCGGCAGGAACAGCATATCGCCGTTGCCCAGCAGCTTTTCGGCGCCGCCGCTGTCCAGAATGGTGCGGGAGTCGATCTGGCTGGAAACTGCAAATGCAATACGGCTGGGGATGTTGGCTTTGATCAGGCCGGTGATAACGTCCACGCTGGGGCGCTGGGTTGCCACAATCAGGTGGATACCGGCCGCACGGGCTTTCTGGGCAATGCGGCAGATATAATCTTCCACCTCTTTGCCGGCAACCATCATCAGGTCGGCCAACTCGTCAATGATAATGGCGATATAAGGCAGGTGTTCCAGCACATCGGGGTGCTGCTTGGCCAGCTTGTTATAGCTCTTGATATCGCGCACATTGTTTTCGGCAAACAGCTTATAGCGGCGCTCCATCTCGGCCACACTGGCCCCCAGGGCACCGGCGGCCTTGCGCGGCTCGGTCACAACGGGCATTAACAGGTGGGGAATGCCGTTGTACTCAGCCAGTTCCACCACCTTGGGGTCGATCAGAATCAGTTTGACATCTTCCGGACCGGAGCGGAACAAAAAGCTGATGATGATCGAGTTGACGCAGACGGATTTACCGCTGCCGGTGGAGCCGGCGATCAGCAGGTGGGGCATTTTACACAGGTCCGCCACCTGGGCTGTACCGGCAATATCTTTGCCCAGCGCCATGGTCAGTGGGCTGCGCATGTTGATGTAGTTCTGGGATTCAAACACCCCGCGGATGCTGACGGTAGACCGGATCTTGTTGGGCACCTCGATACCGACGGCGGGTTTGCCGGGAATGGGGGCTTCGATACGCACACCGGCGGTGGCAAGGTTCAGGGCGATATCATCCGACAGGCTGGTGATACGGCTGACCTTGATGCCCGCCTGGGGCTGCAGCTCATACCGGGTCACGGAAGGGCCGCGGCAGATATCCAGGATATGGGTCTTAACACCAAAGCTGTCCAGCGTGTTCACCAGGATATCGGCGTTTTTCTTCATCTCGGCGGCCGCGCCGCGTTCATCTTCCGGCTTGGCCGCATTGAAAAGGTTCAAAGATGGGTAAGTATACGGCGGGAACTCCTCTTTGGCCTGGGCGGCAAAGGCTGCCGTAGCTTCGCTGCTGGCATCCTCGTCCGCTTCGCGGGCTGCACCGGCGGGTGCGGTGACTGCCGGGGCGGCAGGGGCTTTCGCCATTGCTTTGGCCACGCTGGGCGGGCTGGAAATGGGAGCCGAAGCCGAATTGCCCATGCTGGAAGATACCCGCAGCCGGTTGGGGCTGCCGGGGCGGCGTTCATCCGTTACGCTGTATACTTTAGGCGCAGCGGCGGCAGGCTGGGCCGTGGGCTGCGGTGCCGGGGCCTGCACGCTGACCCGCCCGGTGAGCAGATCCGATACCGGAATTCCGGCGTTCCAGGCAGCCTTGGCTGCATCGAAACCGCCCTGGTCAAAGCTGCCGCCCAATGTGGGGATGGCTGTAACAGGGGCAGGCGCTGGCTGGGTGGGTTCCGGCACCAGCGGTGTTTCAAAACTATCCGCACTTTCGCTGCTGCCAACGTCATCCGGTTCCGGCAATTCCTCTACCGGCTCCAGCGGGGTGGAAAAATCTTCCGCTGAGGCGGCAGGTGCGTTATCATCCGGTTCCGGGGTCAGCGGGGTTTCAAAACTTTCCGCTTCATCCTCATCGGGCAGGCCCACATCGGCACCGGCCACGGGGGTATCCCGCCCGGTCACGGCGCGCTGGATCAGGTCATTCAGGCTGTCTTCCTCCACCGGGGCTTCCTCAGCCTGCTGGGCTTCCGGTTCCAGGTGCAGCTCAAAGCTTTCTTCCTGCGGCTGGGGCTGGGGTTCCGACTGGGGCGCGGGGTACTTGCGATGGTTCAACTGCTCCAGCGGGTCAAGGCCAAAGGTGCCGCCGGGGCCGATATCAATTTTCTGCAGCGGGTCATGCTGCACGGCGTTCTGCAAAGCGCGCTGGGAAGCATCCGGCCCCAGGTCCACATCAAAGTCCGAACGCTGGGCGGGCGGGGCAAAGCTTTGGGTGTGCTGCACGCCTTGGGGCGCAGCCTGGGCACGCTGCATATCGGGGTATGTTGCGGTGCCGGGCTGCGTATACGCCTGCTGGGGCTGGGCCGCCGGCTGGCCGGCCTGCGCTGCGGCGGCTGCCTGGTCGGCAGGGTTCGCCTGGGCCGCATTGCGGCGGGCGGCTTCCTCCTGTTCCAGATAGGGGGCCACATCAAAGGGGCGGCGGGTACCAGACTGCGGCGTGGCCGGAGACTCACCAGCCATGGGCGGCAGGCTGCCGGTCAGGTTTTCAAGGGATTCTTCCTCCGCTTCATGGCCAAACAGCTGGGTATCATAAGCGGTTTCTTCCTCCGCACGGGCGGCGCGGCGGGCTTTGAACTCCTGAATATAATAGCTGATGAACTGCACCACATCCACCGGGGTAACGGCAAAAAACACCATCAGCCCCATCAGGATGACAATAATCATGACGATATTGGCACCGGGACGGCCACAGACGGCCAGCAGCGATGCGCCGATGGGCACGCCCAGCACACCGCCGGTCCAGAACTTGCGCTGCCCCCAGGCAAACAGCATCTTGACGGTCTGCCAGGGGGTATCCCCTACCTTAAAGTCCGAGAAGATGACCGCCGTGCCGGCCAGCAGCACCGCCAGCAGCAGCACCTTGCCAATGAAAGTACCCACATGGTAACCGGATGCCAGCAGATAGGCCAGATACAGCAAAAACGGGCCGACAAAATATGTAACCACGCCAAAGGTGCCAAACAGCCAGCTGCGTAGAACATTCCAGAAGCTCTGCCCCGGCACCAGCACCAGCGCAATGGCCAGAATGCCAAGCCCGGCCAGCACCACGCTGCGGATCAGGTTTTGCTGCTGGGCGCGGCGCTGTTCCAGCCTGGACATCCGCTTTTTGCTGCCGGAGGCCGAACTGTTGTGTCTGGCCCCGGAGCTGCTGCTTTTACTGCTTTTGCTGCCGGAGGCGCGGTATGTGTTTTTACTGCTTTTTCCGTTTTTGGCGGAACTTGAACGTGCCATGCTCTCCCTACCTCTTTACTATAATATGCGTATATTCAGGCTGCCCTGTTCAGCGGGCAGCCATTGTTGATTTGCTTTGGCGCGGCGGGCCCTGCCCCCGTTTTGAACGAAAGTTCGTTCGCCTTTTATCTGGCAGCGGGCGGCCATTAAACAGCATCCGGCGGCCCCGCATAAAGAGACTTTCCGCGCAGTGATTTTATCTGCCATCCGCCACGGCGGCTGTGCCGTGCTGTTTTGGGCAGGGGCATACTGCCCCTTATAGCATAAGGTATATTGTAGCATGAAAACGCCCGCTTGTAAAACCCCTTTCTCTTTCTATTTTCATCAAAGCCTTTCCGCCCACTGGCGGGCAGCGCCCCCTCAATATCCGGTTTTCCCGGCGTCGATTTCGGCATACAGGTAGCGCAGCGCATCGCCCAGGTTGCCGATGGCATCGATCAGCCCCTCTTCCACAGCCTGTTCCCCGCCCAGCACGGTACCCATATCCATCACCAGCTCCCCGGTATTGTGCATCAGCTGGGTAAAGCGCTTGGCGCTGATGCCGGAATGCCCCGCCACAAAGCTGACGATGCGCTCCTGCATCTGCTCAAAATAGCGCAGGGTCTGGGGCACCCCCAGCACCATGCCGGAGTGGCGCACCGGATGCACCGTCATGGTGGCGGTGGGCACAATAAAGCTTTTGCGGGCCGAAACCGCCAGCGGGATGCCGATGGAATGCCCGCCGCCCAGCACCAGCGTTGCGCTGGGCTTGCTGATGCCGGAGATCAGCTCCGCCAAAGCGAGCCCGGCTTCCACATCGCCGCCCACGGTATTCAGGATGACCAACAGCCCCTCAATGGCGGGGTCCTCCTCAATATCCACCAGCTGGGGGATCACATGCTCATACTTGGTGCTTTTCTGGTTATCAGGAGCCAGGCTGTGGCCCTCAATGGTGCCGATCACCGTCAGGCAATAAATGGCATGGCGGCCCTTGGTGGCGGGCACAATGCCGCTGTCCGTGATCAGGTCATGTTCCAGCCGCATGCGCTCCACATCCTTGGCGTCCTTGGCAGCATGGGGGGCGGGCTGTTGTTTTGGGGTACGGTTTGGCATGGCGGGGGTCCTTTCCTTCCGACAGAATCGGTGCGCCGGGCAGTGCAAAGCCCGGCTATACCCTGACAGTATGCCCCGCTGGTACGCTTTTTTATGCACAGAGGGGCGCGACTGGGCAAAAAAAGCGCGGAAAAACTTAGATAAAAAATTGACAATCGGCACAAGATTGATTATACTTTTACTAGAATTTACATCGGAATCACACAAGAGGCAGGGTGTTTCCTTTACCCCTGCCCGGAGAACGGGAGATTAGTCTTTATGTCATCAACAATGCAAAACAAAGCATCGTTGCCCGTGATCAAGCGGCTGCCCAAATATTACCGCTACTTGAGCAACCTGCAGGCAGATGGGCGTGATAAAATTTCTTCCAGCGAGCTGGCCCGCATGATGGGCACCACCGCCAGCCAGGTGCGGCAAGATTTCAACTGTTTTGGCGGTTTTGGCCAGCAGGGCATCGGCTACAAGGTGGATGTGCTGCTTACCGAGATTGGCAAACTGCTGTTTGGCAACGGCGAGCTGCTGCCTACCGTGCTGATCGGCGCCGGCCGCCTGGGCACGGCGGTCTCCAGCTTTATCAGCCGCGATACCAACGGCTACAAGCTGATTGCCGCGTTTGATATCAACCCCGCCCTGGAGGGCAAGGAGATCAGCGGCGTAACCATCCGCCCACTGTCCGAGCTGGAAAGCTTCTGTGCGGCGCACAAGCCGGTGGTCGCCGTGCTGTGCGTGCCGCGCCAGAGCGCCATGGACCTTTCGGACGAGCTGGTCCGGCTGGGTATTCAGGGTTTCTGGAACTTCAGCCACTATGATCTTTCGGTCGTTTATCCGCAGGTCACAGTGGAAAACGTCCATTTGGGCGACAGCCTGATGAGCCTTGGCTACCGGCTGCGCAGCCATGATGAATAAAAGCCGGGCACACAGCACATGACTGTTTCCGGCGGGGTGTACCCCAGCGCCTGCCCTGGCATGGGTGCAGGATCCTGTGGTACACCCCGATTTTCATGCTGTTTTTCACTTTATCTTAATAAGGAGCCAAACATGGCAAAGCTATATTACCGTTACGGCGCAATGAACAGCGGCAAAACCACGGCGCTTTTGCAGGTTGCTTTCAATTATAACGAGCGCGGCATGCGGGTGCTGATTCTGAAAGCCAGCGTGGACACCAAGGGGCGGGATCCATCATTTCCCGCCTGGGCATCAGCTGCAAGGTCGATCAGCTGGTCAGCCCGGACATGGACATTGGAGCTGGTCAGGGCCAACGAGGCCGCCCATGGCAAAATTGCCTGTGTGCTGTGTGACGAAAGCCAGTTCTTTACCCCGGCGCAGGCCGAGCAGCTGTTTTTGGTCACGGTGGACCTGGGTATTCCCGTTATCTGCTACGGTCTGCGGGCTGATTTCATGATGCGCGGCTTTCCCGGCTCGACGCGGCTTCTGGAAATTGCGCACACGATTGAGGAGCTCAAAACGATTTGTGCCTGCGGACGCAAGGCCATCTGCAACGGGCGTAAGGTCAACGGCGAGTTTGTCTTTGAAGGTGCGCAGGTCGCCATCGACACGGTGGACGATGTGGAATACCAGAGCCTCTGCCCCCAGTGCTGGTACCGCGAGTACCGCGCATTTCTGGCACGGCATCCCAAAAAGTAAATATTTTGCGCTGATTTTCCCGCCGGGTGCTGCCCGGTGGGATTTTTTTGTGTGGTTCGCATCATTTTTCTGCAAATAGCGCACTTATCTTGCACCGCACGGATTCAGATGCAATAATATTTGCAAAAACGCATGTTTTTGCAACGATACTGCATATTTTGCGGTTTTCGGCGTATTCAGCGTATTTTACAGGGTAAAGATAGTTGCGTTTGCTGCGGTGTCCGCGCGGTGGCGCAGGGTGTACCTAGCAATATGCACAAACACCATTTTACAGTATTCGTAAGTTTTGACGGTGATGTCAAATTGGTTACAACCAACATAGCAAGAATTGTACGTTTCCCCTGCCGTAACGAACCAAAAAAGCTGTTTATTTTCTGTGAACGATTTGTTATCATATAGGCAAGCGAACAGCAGATGTTGTGGTACGGTATCCCGCACACAACGGTCTGCAAGAATAAATCGCACAGCAATTTTAGGAGGACAAAAACATGAAAAAGGCAATCTCTCTCGGTGTTGCCGCCGCCATGGCCGCTACTCTGCTGGCCGGCTGCGGCACGGCAGCCAGCAGCGCCGCTGCTTCCAGCGAGGCCGCAAGCACCGCGGACAGCACCACTGCCGAGTCTACCGCCACTTCCGAGGCCGCTCCCCAGCGAGGCCCATGAGATCAACACCACCGATCCCATTGAGCTGACCATCAGCTGGTGGGGCGGCGACTCCCGCCATGAGGCTTACCAGAAGGCTCTGGAAGCTTTCCATGAGAAGTACCCCAACATCACCGTTTCCCCACCTACGGCGCATGGTCCGGCTGGGAGGAGAAGCAGTCCACCGCGCTGGCTGCCGACCAGGGTTCTGACGTCATGCAGGTCAACTGGAACTGGCTGTATCAGTACAGCCCCACGGGCGAGAAGTTCGTCGATCTGCGCGAGTACAGCGACGTCATCGACCTGAGCCAGTGGAGCGATACCGCCAAGAACGCCTGCATCGTTGCCGACAGCCTGCAGGCAGTGCCCATCTCGATGACCGGCCGTATCTTCTACTGGAACATGAACACCTTCAAGCAGGCCGGCATCGAGGCGGTTCCCACCTCCTATGATGATCTGATTGCCGCCGGCAAGGCCTTCCAGGAGAAGCTGGGCGATGATTACTATCCTCTGGCCATCGGTCAGTATGACCGCATGATCCTGATGACCTTCTACCTCGAGTCCAAGTACGGCAAGCCCTGGGTCGAGAACAACGAGTGCCAGTACAGCGAGGAAGAGATCGTTGACGGTCTGAACTTCATCGACTCCCTCGAGGACAACCACGTTATCCCCACCCGTCCGACCATGATCGCTGCCGGCTTCGACTCCATCGATAAGTCTCAGGAGTGGATCGACGGCAAGTACGCCGGCATCTTCGAGTGGGATTCTGCCCCCTCCAAGTACCAGTCTGCTCTGGCTGACAACTCCGGCTTCACCGTCGGTGAAGAGATCAAGTTCGGCGACAAGGCCAACGGTGGCTTTCTCCAAGGTCTCCATGGGCATGGCCATCACCAAGTCCTGCCAGCATCCCGTTGAGGCTGCTGCCCTGATCGACTTCCTGTGGAACGGCGAAGGCGCTGCCATCATGGGCTCCGAGTGCGGCATCCCCGCCTCCACTGCCGGTCTGGCTTCTGCTCAGGCTGCAGACGCTGTGAAGCCTCTGGTTCTCGAGGCCAACACCAAAGGTTCTGGCCTTCGTTGACATGCCTCTCGATCCGTACTACGAGTCCAGCAAGCTGAAGGACACCACCGACGGCATTTACACCGATGTCTTTGATGGTCTGAGCTACGACGAGTACGACCCGCAGGAAGCTGCCGAGATCCTGCTGGACGGCGTTTCCAGTGTGCTGAGCGCCAACGCCTAAGCGCAATCGAAATCCTTTAAAAAGTAAAGTTTAGCCGGCTCCAGCCCCGTTATCACGCATGGCGGGGCCGGCTATTTATGTTAAAATAACGCAATACAGCAATTTGTCGATAGGAGGTTTTTGGATGAGCTCTGCAGCCCCCAAAACGGTTCAGCGCACCCCGTTCAAGCGCTGGTGCGACGAAAACACCGGTCTTTTGTTCCTGATTCCCTGGATCCTCGGTTTTCTGATTTTCAAGGCTTATCCGTTCGCCAGCTCTCTGGTGTACAGCTTTACGGACCTGAACTTCTTCAAGGGCATCAGCCAGTACGGCCTCATGAACTACGTCGAGATTTTCACCAGCCGCAAGACGGTCTGACCCGTCCTGCTGACCACCTTAAAGTATGCTTTCATCACCGTTCCCCTCAAGCTGATTTTTGCTTTTGTTCATCGCTTACATCCTGAACTTCAAGATCAAGTGCGTCAACCTGTTCCGTACCATCTACTACATTCCCTCCATCCTGGGCGGCTCTGTTGCCATTGCCGTTCTGTGGAAGGCCCTGTTCAAAGAGGATGGCATCATCAACATGCTGCTCTCCTTTATCGGCATTCAGGGGCCCAGCTGGCTGGCTGACCCCGATTACGCCATGGTCGTTATCATTGTACTGCGTGTATGGCAGTTCGGCTCCGCCATGGTGCTGTTCCTTGCCGCATTGAAGGGCGTTTCGGTCGACCTGTACGAAGCCGCCACCATCGACGGTGCTTCCAAGACCCGCCAGTTCTTCTCCATCACCGTGCCGATGATCACCCCCGTTATCTTCTACAACCTCGTTACCCAGATCGCTCAGGCGTTCCAGGAATTCAACGGCCCCTACATTATCTTTAATAATGGCGGCCCCCGCGGTTCTGTCACGCTGGTTTCGCTGCTGGTTTACAACTATGCGTTCAAGAGCAACGAAATGGGTATGGCCTGCGCCATGGCCTGGGTCATGTTCATCATCATCGCCCTGCTCACTGTCATCGCATTTGGCAGCCAGAAGCACTGGGTCTACTATGCTGACTGATTGAAGGAGGAATTGATTTATGGGTATGAAAGCACGCGCCAATGTGGCAACCTTCTTCAAGTATTTTGTTCTGATTTTGATGGGCTTTATCATGGTGTACCCGCTGCTGTGGATGGTGGGTTCCACCTTTAAGACCAACGCCGAGATTTTTACCAGCCTTTCCCCCGTTTACCGCGCACCCCACCCTGGATGGCTATTATAACGCTGTGACCAAAACTTACGGCGGCGATATCACCATCTGGCGTGCATTCCTGAACACCTACAGCTACGTTATCCCCAAGGTTGTGTTCACTGTTATTTCTTCTGTCATTGCTGCTTACGGTTTCAGCCGTTTCAAGTTCAAGGGCCGCGATTTCCTGTTCGGCGTTATGATCATGACGCTGTTCCTGCCGCAGGTTGTTCTGAACGTTCCGCAGTACATGATGTACAACAAGTTTGACTGGATCAACAACCCCCTGTACCCCGCCCTGTGGGTGCCGTCCCTGTTTGCTACCGAGACCTACTTCGTCTACCAGCTGGTGCAGTTCATGCGCAGCATCCCGCACGACCTGGACGAAGCCGCCGCCCATTGACGGCTGCGGCCCGGTCAAGATCCTGTACAAGATCATCTGCCCCATGCTCAGCCCCTCTCTGGTCGCCTGTGCGCTGTTCCAGTTCATGTGGAGCTGCAACGACTTTATGGGTCCCCTGCTTTACGTTACTACCCCGCGTAAATACCCCATGGCAATCTTTGTTAAGCTGTCTATGGACAGTACCAGTGAAGGCATTCAGTGGAACCGCATCCTTGCCTTGTCCCTGATTTCCATTATCCCGCAGCTGCTGGTTTTCTTTGCCGCTCAGGATTCCTTTATTGACGGCATTGCCGCTGGCAGTGTAAAGGGCTAAGCTTCAAGTTTTTTCCAAAACTTTTGATCTTTTTGCGCCCAAACCACTACACAGGCTGCCCCGTACCGCTGCAAAAGGGGTACCGGGCAGCTTTTATTTTGAAAACTCCGGCCACTGGCTTTTCTCGCTTTTGGCCGTTCCTAATATTCAGGATGCAGCCGGAATAAAAAAGCTTTCGGCTTTCCGCTGTATTCCGGCACATGATGGTGCCTTTTCTGCTGATCCCTTTGCATCGCTCTCCCCTGCCCTGCTTATCCGTTAGGGGCAAAACAAAAGCGGCTGCCTGTTGGCAGCCGCCGGGGGTTGTGGTTTTGTGCTGTAACATTTTTGGCCTTATTTTTCCGGTTTGTTTACCCGCTTGAAATATTGGCGGTACTGCTGGGGCGAAAGCCCTGTGGCATCTTTGAACACCCGCCGGAAATGCGCGCTTGTCATAAAGCCTGTCTTTTCCGCCACGCTGGAAATGCTTTCGTTGGTCTTTTCGATCATGTTCTGCGCCGCTTTGATGCGCACGCCGTTGATGTATTCGATTAAGCTCAGGTTGATGGTCTTTTTGAACAGACGGCTGAGGTAATACGGGCTGATGTAAAACTGGTTGGCAATGCTTGTCAGGGTCAGCTTCTCGGCGTAATGCTCCGCAATATAGCCTTGGATCTGACTGACGATGCGGTTGGTCACCCGGCCGCTGTCGCCCCCCAGCTCATGCTGGTTTTCGCACATCTTTTTTCAGCTGCAACAGCAGCGTGGCCAGCAGCATTTTGCGGGTCACAGCGCTTTCGGGGCTGTTTTCGTCCTGCATCTGGATCAGCTGCTGCAGGATGGAGTAGATATAGTTCTGCTGCTTAACCGTGATGTTGCTCAGCAGGTGGTTGTTCTCCTCGCTCATAAAGCTGAACAGGTCAATCTCCGGGAAAGCCCCGCTGATCTCCTGCAGATACTCGCGGCTGAAATTGCACACAATGCGGCTGGTGGGGCCATCCCCTACCGAACCAGTCTTGTGGATCTGGTTTTCCCCAATCAGGATCACATTGCCTGCATTGACGATATAGGCGGAATCCTCAATAAAATAGCGCCGCGCGCCTTCCACTTCATAATACAGTTCATATTTGTGGTGTGTGTGGAAACTTCCCATATCGTAGCTATGCTCGCGGTCGATCATATCGATATAAAAGTCCACATGGGGGAATAGGTATATTCCTTGACCATCCTGTTCAAACCTCCCGCCACGCCCCGCCCAAGCATTTTTGACAGTTTTAGGGCAGAACGCGCTTCAATTTTGTTGATTTATTTCATATTAACACATTTCTTGTTGAATTTCAAAACTTTTTTCATCTTTTATGGAGGAAATTATCGTATGAAACTCGCTCTCGTTCGTGCCTGTACCCGCAGCGCCTGTTTTGAGCTGCAAAACAACACCTGCTATACCGCCCCTGCCCCGTTCCGGGTTCAGCTGAACGGCCAGACTGTGCTGGAAGCCTGCTGCACCAACGTGTTCAGCGTGTTCAGCCTGGAACCCGGCAAGACCTACCACCTGGAAGTGCTTGCCACTGATGGCGATACCGGTACACTGGACTTTGCCACCGCGGCGGAAAGCTTTTTTGTCGATGCTTCCCGCTACGGCCTGGTGAATGACGGCGTGACCGACAACACCGCCTTTTTGCAGGCTTGCGCTTTCCACCTGCCCGCCGGGCGGCACGGTGTATGTGCCCGCTGGTACTTACCGCACCCAGAGCCTGTTTTTGTGCAGCAACACCACCCTGTACCTGGAAAAAGGCTGCACCCTGCTGGGCGGCACCGACCGCCGCGAATATCCCATCCTGCCCGGTGTGCTGCCCTGCGCCGATGAACAGCACGAAGCCTATCTCGGCGGCTGGGAGGGAAACCCGCTGGACTGCTTTGCCGGTTTGATCAATGTCATCAATGCCGAAAACGTGACCATCACCGGCGAAGGCTGCATCAACGCCAACGCCGACAACGGCGACTGGTACCAGTACACCAAGGTGAAAGTTATCGCCTGGCGGCCGCGGCTTTTCTTTACCAGCAAGGCCAAGAATGTGACCCTGCACGGTGTGGAGGTGTGCAACAGCTTCTCCTGGACCATCCACCCCACCTACTCGGACGGGGTGAACATCCTGCAGCTGCAGATTCACAACCGTGCCGACAGCCCCAACACCGACGGCATTGACCCCGAAAGCTGCAAGAATGTGAACATCATCGGTGATTACATCCATGTTGGCGATGACTGCATCGCCTTCAAGTCCGGCAAACTCTTCCTTGGCACTGTGATGCATACCCCCTGCGAGAATGTGACCATCCGCAACTGCAACCTGAACCGCGGCCATGGCGGCCTGGTTATTGGCAGCGAGATGAGCGGCGGCGTGAAAAATGTGGTGATGACCCAGTGCCTGATGGACCACACCGACCGCGGCCTGCGCATCAAGACCCGCCGCGGTCGCGGCAAGAACGCCGTGATCGACGGGCTGGTGTTCCGCAACGTGGAAATGCGCCATGTGCTGACCCCATTCGTCATCAACATGTTCTACTTCTGTGACCCGGACGGCAAGAGCGACTATGTACAGAGCCATGAACCCCTGCCGCTGGACGATGCTACCCCCCGCCTGGGCAGCCTGACGATGGAAAATATCACCGCCACCGACGCCGAGTATGCAGGCTGCTGGTTCAGCGGTCTGCCGGAGCAGCCGGTTGAAAAAGTGGAGATGAACAATGTCAGCATCTCCTTTGCCGAAAACGCTGGGGCTGGCCACGCCGCCATGATGTGCGGTGCCGCCGAATGCAGCAAGCTGGCGATCTGGGCCGAAAACGTGAAGGAGATTCACTTCCACAATGTCAAACTGGAAGGCTATGCAGGCGAACGCCTGAACTTTATCAACGTTGGAAGCTTTAAGGAGGATTAAGCCATGACCCATGAAGAGATTTTGACCACCCTGGGCAATTATGTGGATTATCTGATTGCCGGCAGCTCTGCCGAAGCCCCACTGTGGAACATTGAAAAGGTGCGCAGCGGCAAGCCCAATAAATGGAACTATGTGGACGGCTGCATGATCACCGCCTGCCTGAGCCTGTACAAGACCACCGGGGATGAAAAGTTCCTGAAGTTCTCCCGCGATTTTGTAGACTACTTTGTCAAGGATGGCGGCGAGATCTACACCTTTGACGCCAACGAGCATAACCTGGACAACATCAACCAGGGCAAAAACCTGTTTTCCCTGGTTGATTTGACCGGCGAACAGCGTTACCGGGATGCCATCAACACCATCCGCGCCCAGCTGGACACCCAGCCCCGCACCAAGGATGGCAATTTCTGGCACAAAGCCATCTACCCGTGGCAGGTTTGGCTGGACGGCACCTATATGGCGCAGCCATTCTACATGGAATACGAGACCCGCTACAACGGCATGAAGGGCTGCCAGGACAGTTATAAGCAGTTCATGAACATCAAAAAGTACATGCGAGACCCCAAAACCGGCTTGTACTACCACGGCTATGATGAAAGCCGCCAGATGTACTGGGCCGATCCTGTAACCGGCTGCAGCGCAAACTTCTGGCTGCGCGCCATGGGCTGGTTCCTGGTTGCCATGGTGGATGTTCTGGAGCGCATGGACGAGCAGATGTATTACGAATACCGCGCCATCATGGCCATGTTCAAGGAAGCAGTGGAGGCCATGATCCAGTTCCAGGATGCCGAGACCGGCATGTTCTGGCAGGTCATTGATAAAGCCGGCGTACCGGGCAACTATCTGGAAACCTCCGGCAGCTCCCTGTTTGCTTACGCCGTGCTCAAAGGCGTGCGGCTGGGCTACCTGCCCAAGCGGTTCCGCGCTTACGGCGAAAAGGCATTCTATGGCACCTGTGACAAATACCTGGGCGTGAACGATAAGGGCGAGCTGCAACTGTCCGGCATCTGCCTGGTAGCCGGTTTGGGCGGCGCCACCCGCCGCGATGGCAGCCTGGAATACTATTTCAGCGAGCCAGTTGTGGAAAACGACGCCAAGGGCGTCGCCCCCCTGCTGCTGGCCTATACTGAAATGATCATCCAGTAAGGAGGTTCCGCTGTTATGGCCATATTTACCGTTGGCGCCCGCCTGCATGATTACGGCAAGGGCACGCCCGATGAGCTGTTTGGCAAGGTTTCCGCAGACGGTTTGCCTGCGTGCAGCTGGCCTACAAAAAATGCGTGCCCGGCGTTGCCAGCTATGCGGACGTTACCCCGCAGCTGGTGCAGAACACGCTGGAAGCGCAAAAGAAGCACAACATCGCTGTTGCCGTGCTGGGCACCTATGTGGAGCTTGCCATCGCGGACGAAGTGCAGCGCAGCGCCAACGCAGCGGATTTCAAAAGCCAGCTGGCCGTGTGCAAGGCGCTGAACGCGGGCTGCATTGGCACCGAGACTACCGGCATGCACAAGCAGCCCGCCGGCACCACCCGCGAGCGAGCCCAATATATGCTCTGCAAAAGCCTGGAAACCATTCTGCCGGAAGCTGAGCGCCTTGGCGTGACCGTTGCCATTGAGCCCGTTGTTGGCGACAGCACCAACACCCCGCAGGCAGCGCGGCACATCCTGGATATGATGCAAAGCCCCGCGCTGGGGGTCATCCTGGACATGAGCAACCTGGTCAGCTTTGAGGGCAAGGACAACCAGCAGCCCCTGTGGGACGCCATGGGCGAGCTGCTTGGGGACAAAATCAAGGCCGTACACTTTAAGGGCAAGAACTTTGCGCCGGACGGCACCATGCTGCACACCAGCCTGGAAGATTCCTGCACCGATTACGCCGGTGCCTTTGCTATGCTGCGCACCCTGCCGCAGCCGTTGCCCGTTCTGCGCGAGGAAGCCGTGCCCGCCCGTGCTGCCAGCGATATTGCTTTTATCAAACAGTTTTTCTAAGGTGTAATGCCGCTTCTTTTTTGCCCCACCGGACCGGAGTATTTGCACTGATACCATGGAAGCCTTTTTGTGAAAGGAACCGATTCAATATGGAACGCAAGCTTGTAACCGTTGCCGTGGATGGCAGCGCTGAATTTACCACCCTGACCGCCGCTGCTGCCGCGCAGGACCCCGCCCAGCCGCTTCACTTTGTGCTGGGGGCCGGGACCTATTATGAACGCCCGTTTTTGGAACTGGCGGATTACATCATCACCGGTGCCGGGATGGGGCAGACCGTGATCTCCGCCGGGGCCGCCGGGCGCGACCCCTGGCCCGGCGAGGAGCGCACCGGTACCTTTCGCAGCCAGACGCTTTTCCTTGGCGGCGGCAGCGCCCGGCTGGAGCACCTGACCGTGGAAAACACCGCCGGTGATGGTGCGGACCGCGGCCAGGCGCTGGCGGTATATGCCGATGCCAGCCGTGTGTGCATGGTGGATGTTTCCCTGCACGGCAACCAGGATACGCTCTTCACCGCTCCCCTGCCTCTGGCCGTGCGGCAGAAAAACGGCTTCCGCGGTCCGCGGGAGAACACGCCCCGGCTGGACACCAAACAATACTACCGTGACTGCGAGATTTCCGGCAACATTGATTTCATTTTCGGCGGGGCCAACGCGGTGTTTGACCATTGCCGCATTGTGCCCGTTGCCCACCGCGGCGTTACCAGCTATATTGCCGCCGCCAGCACGCCGCAGGGCAAGCCGGGCTACCTGTTTGCCGACTGCACCGTGCAGGGCAACAGCCCCGCAGGCAGTGTCTATCTGGGCCGCCCGTGGCGGCAGTATGCCCGCGTGTACTGGCTGGACTGCGATTTAAGCGATGAGATCATCCCCCTTGGGTGGGACAACTGGTCCGACCCTGCCAACGAGGAAACCGTTCACTTTGGCGAGTACGGCTCCAAAGGCCCCGGTGCCCCCAAAGCAAGCCCCGCCCGCGCCGGTTACGCCGCCCTGAATGATGAAGCCTCCGCCCAGGAAATGCGCGCCATGCTGGCTGAATTCCGGGCCGACTTCAGTGCAGAAGCGTAACAAGCTCTTTGCGGAGCTGCCAATTGTAACATTCCACCTCCTCCTAAAAAAGCAGCAAGCCCGCACCGCGCCCCTGTATGCGCCTGCGGGCTTGCTGCTGTCATACCGCCGCTTTGATTCCAGAAAGGATTTTTTAATGAGTTATACCAAACTGGACCTTCTGCAGGACCTGGCTGATATGGGCCTGACCGGGCAGGAAACCATTCTGATCCATTCTTCCATGAAGTCCCTCGGCCCGGTGGACGGCGGTGCCGATACTGTGCTGGATGCACAGCATTGAAAAAGTGCTGAACGTGCCTCACCGCCTGGCCGACCAGCCCATGAAGCTGCAAAGCGTGGATACCGATGGCAGCGCACACACTGTTTATATGCGCAGCCACTACAACGCCCAGCAGCCCCATGCCCCACAGTTGGCGGGCGGATACCGGTCGTGGTTCCGAGCCGTGCATGTGGGGCATTGGTATACCTTCTATTGAGTTTATGTTTTATAGGCAAAGTAGCAAAGTATAGGAAAGAGAATTGATGGCAAGGCTGCCAAACGGGACGATGGCAAGCATCGTCCCCTACAAATTATCTTTTAGGTGCACAACGAATGATTTTATGTTTCTCCGCGGCGGGGTGAGAGCATCCCGCCCTACTGGTATTTTAGAAGGTTAGCCGCGCAGAATAAAATGTTCTGTAGGGAATGGTCTTGACCGTTCCGGGGCCTTGTCCAAATCTGGCATAATGAGATTTGTGATCGGGCCCGTCCGGCGGCCAGAGGGCTGGCCGCCCCACTTTCCCCTACCGCCCTGCTACCCACACTCAGGATATAACAACAGCCCCGGCTCTGCAAACGCAGAACCGGGGCTGTAATACTCTTAAGGCAACACCGCACAATTCCCGCCTGACGGCTTAAGCACCGCTCCGGCGGCTGCGGCACGGCATCTGCGTTGCCAAAATGCTCGATAAAGACTTCCAGTATTATCTGCGCTTTTGGCTTAGCATCTGCCGTACCTCGCTCGCCGTATCGGCACTTAGAATTATGCGGTATTGCCTTAAATGATACCTATGTACCTTATTTACCGCCCATGAAAGCCGGCAGAGGTTTGCTCTCTTTGAGCCACTGGTGGTATTCGGCGGTGGCGGCAAATTCCACGTCACCGGCGGAGTTCAGCGCAGTCTCAACGGAGTCTTGAATAACGCCAATGATGAAGCCAACGCCGACGACCTGCATGGCAATATCATTGGAAATGCCAA
>VOFJ01000548.1_pt1 | contig 40424 bp, 57 predicted proteins | sample 5384081 | NCBI WGS metagenome assembly VOFJ01 (sample SAMN12384729, study PRJNA508395) | human gut metagenome | isolation source: healthy gut I | host: Homo sapiens
CAGACTGTTGGCGGCTCTGATTTCCCGGTTCAGGTTTCCGATATTCGTCTGGATACCACGCTTTTCCATCTGCCGGACAGCAGCCCCCTCATGGACAGTGGGGACAATATCAAGCCCCTGTCTGGCATAGGAACGCAAGTCCACACGCTCCGGACGGTCATTGGCTTCCAGATAGCGGTTCTGGATGACCTCCCATTCATGCCGCCAGATTTCGCAATACTTCTGGTCGTTCCAATCCACCGTATCCTCCTTGTGGCTTTTCCATCTGCCGGACGGAAGTTTTATCCGTTCCCCGTTTTCGTCAAGGTCATAAACCTTGCGGCTCTTGGGAAGCCATTTTCCATGTTCGTCCATTGCCCTCATAGTGAGCATGACATGGGCGTGGGGATTGTGTCCCGGCGGATGGGGGTCATGGATTGCAAAGTCAACAATCATGCCTTTGGAAACAAACTGCTGTTCACAAAACCCCCGGACAAGGACAGCGTACAGGTCGGGCGGTATCTCTCTTGGGATGGTAAGCACCCACCGCCTTGCAAGCTGGGAGTTCCATTGCTTCTCCACCGCTTCGGCGGCGTTCCATAAAGTATTGCGGTCTGCATACTCCGGCGGGGCATTTGCCGGAAGCAAGATTTCATTGTGGACGATACCACGCTTTTCCGGGTAGTGCTTCACTTCCTGATCGTATCCACAGAACAGCTTTTCGCCGCTCTGGTAGGCAGCGGCGGCAACAGCAGACTGCTGTTGGCTTCGCTGCACAATCGAGATTTCGTTGTGTGGACAGGGCATTTCGTGTCCCTCCTTTCGGTAATTGGTGGATGGGTGGGCGTTTTACCACCTCATTTGGGGCAGAAAAAAAGCAGGAGACCTTTTTCAGATTTCCTGCTCGGTGTGCCGCTGTGAACGGCGGGTATTTAGTTGTGAAAGTTCGGGACAAGTTGACCCGATGGGTGATGGTACACTTAAAAAATTAAATTTTTGTTATGGTTCTATCATTTGCATTCAAAACATCATAGTATTCATCACTATACTCTCATTAGCATAATGATTAAGTTCTTCACAAGGTTCATATTTGCATTTATAACCAATTCTGTCAATTATAATAAATGGATTGTATGCTATAATCTCCACTTGAGAACCATCTGCCAAAGACAGTTTTGAAAATAACTGCTTGTCCGTCATATTCTGTATATGAGTTGTCCTTATTGTAAATAACTACCTCATTGAGATATGATACTAATTCCTCTGTTTCTACTATCTGAATTGTTGTATCAGGTGGCGATAACCGAACACTTGCCGAAGTAATATCTGCTGCCTATTAAATCTTTGAATGGTCTATGAGCAAAGAAAAAAAAAGAAAGCTAATACCTATACCGATTAAACATATCAGTGCAATTAACAAAAATTTTTTATGCTTCATTTGATTCTCCATTTTTACACACTACTATGAAATTTTTTTTCATCATCTCTTGGTAGTCGGACATAACACACCATTTCTTTTTTTCACAAGCACTCCGAATGTTGAGAAATTGAATTTCGCTTCTTTTAGTGTTATTCCATGATTAGAGTCGCTTGGTTCGTTATCAGAAGCAATGAACGGGTCATTCTCCCAAAAACAAACGGGGACAGATATACCCACAATCTTCATTTGCCGGAACATTATAGGTAAAATATCCGCAGCAAGGACATTGGTATTTTTTCATATAAACCTCACGTTTAAGCCTTGACCTCAAATTCCTGATTTATTTCTGACTTTATTATACTTCATCGACTATCGAAAAGATAGCATATTTTATGAAACTTGTCGGCTGGGAACAGCTTACACCGCAAGGTGTCCCCAACAGGCAAGTCCACAAAAGGGTAGCTGGCTGCAGCCAGCGCAGGGGAAGTGTAGCGTCCCCTGTATGATTTGGAGCAGACCTTGACTGCGGAAAATCACAGCTCTCCGGCGAGGAGCCTTCGGAGAACGCAATGCACCAACCTTTGGGTGGTGTATAATTGCGCCCTTAGTAAACTAAGGGGTTTCCGGCTTCTCCCGTTCCAGCATTTTTTTCAATAGTTCCTGCGTGTCCTGCCTGTGAAAAATGAGTTTCAACAACAGCATGACATCATCGTCTGTCAGGCGTTCCGGCTCTTGCAGAAAACTTTCCAGCATACCGCCACGAGTGCAGAGCCGGTGCGTCCGTTCCTTTCGGGTAAGCTGCTTTAACTGGTGCTGCAATGCCTTTTCATCATTGATGGCTTTCCGCAGTTTCTTTTTCGCTTTTTTCCAACTCCCGATTGAGTTTTTCCAGCTTTGAGGTATCAGGCAAGGGCAGCGTCCTCCTTTCCCGGTATCAGCACATAAATCCTGTTCGGCTCTCCAACGCCCTGACGCACCCGCATGATAAGTCCTGCGTTTTCCAGTTCATTCAAAGAACGCTTGACCGTCATGAGAGCTGCGGGACAGGACTGCGGCAATGGCTGTGACAGGGGGGAAGCAGACAAACAGGATTCCGTTCTCGTCCTCCTGCCCTCCTTTGGATAGCATAGCGTCCAGCATCCGGCAGTACATGACCTTTGCGGTGCTGCTGACCGGAAAGCCTGTCAACGCTATGGGAAAGGGCATACAGGGCGGCAATGGTGTGTCTATCGTCATAAATTCAAAATTCATTCGGTGTGTTCCTCCTGTTTTCTTTGCTCGTTTGGATAAATAACGGGGGCAGTCAACCACAACCGCCCGGAAGCTCTGCTTGCACCCATGCTGGCACTTCCGGCATAATTCGTTGTAAGTGACACGCCCCCGGTCATTGAGGTAAAAGGAAAGCTCATGCTTCCTTTTTTTGCTCATTCTCGGCATATTGCGTTTCCTCCCGTTTTGGTGTATGGTTTCGGGGCAATTTTCGGCAAAATTACAGCCATAGAGCCGCTTAAAATTTCCCGAAGTATCAGCGATAGGGTAGACTGTCCCCCTATCAGATTGTCGTATTTCGGTATCATTTCGGTGTCAGTTCGCCAGTTCTCCCCGGTGTCGTTTCCTCCCCTGAATCTCATAGCGGCGTATCGCTCCCTTTGGTATGCTCGTTTTGGTAAGGGTTCCTCCATATCCCTGCCAAAAGTCATGGCACTACATCGCCGGGGAAGCATATCCCACACAGGCTGGTCATTCGATTGGAATAATCCATCGATGAACTACCTGTATCATAGAACATTTTTGTGCCCTGTGCCGTATGTCCACAAAGTAGGAATTAGGGGTAAAAATCAGAAATTTCCACGATTGCGGAAAGTGTGATATAATCCAGATAAGCGGCAGCAATCAAACCACCGGAAAGGAGCGTGCGCCCATGAAAGGAGCGACAAGCATACAGGAACGCCTTTGGGAACTCCGCAAGGACAAAGGCTTAAATCTGGAAGAGTTGTCAGAGTTGACGGGTATTTCCAAATCAGCTCTTGGAAGTTATGAGAAAGAGGATTATAAAGAAATCAATCATGGCAACCTTATCACACTGGCAGACTTCTATGGGGTTTCCGTTGATTATATCTGCTGTGCCGGACAGAGAACAGGGAGCAGATCAACACGCCATTGACGGAGTTGCATTTGAATGATGAGATGGTTGCTCTCCTGAAAAGCGGTCGGATTAACAACCGTCTGCTCTGTGAGCTTGCCACACATAAAGATTTTATCAAGTTTCTTGCGGACATTGAGATTTATGTGGACGGGATTGCCACCATGCAGATTCAAAACCTCAATGCCCTTGTTGATACTGTCCGACATGAAATCATTGAACGGTATCGCCCTGGCGAAGACGACCCCCATTTGAAAGTGCTACAAGCCGCCCATATCAGTGATGATGAATATTTCAGTCAGATGGTACGGGATGACCTCAACCTCATTATCCGGGATATTCGGGAAGCCCATAAAAAGGATAGTGAGAGTGCGCCCCAGACCACTGTTGCCAATGAACTGAAAGAAAATCTGGAAGCGGTCGAAAATTTCAAGGGCAGCCGGGATGAAAAGCTGGTTGTCCTTTACTGTAAACACAGCTCGGTATCAACTATAAAAATCTGTCAGACGAAGAATTTCGCTGGCTGATTCGGATTCTCAAAAAATCAAAGAAAATGGGAACGCCTATCAGCCAGAGGAAAAAACGGTAAAGAAAAACCGCTGTTGCATGGTTTGTTGGCTTCCATGTAGCAGCGGTTTTTGCTGGGATTATTCAGTTGAATTTTTAGAACGACAAACTGGAAGTTATCTTTTTCCTAATGGCAATGCTATTAAATTTCCCAATAATGCAATAACAGCATATCCAACTACATAAACCCATGCACTTGAGTTATAAAATATAAATATAGATGGCGCAAACATTATTGCTACAATCAAAATATACCAGAAGTTAAAACCATTCCTAATCCCATAAAAAACAGAGGTTATTAAACATATTAGAGGAATAATTACTAACATAACAATCATTGCACTTCCTGTGTCTTTTATAAACCAAGGAACGATATAAAAATCTATCAGCAACAGTAGGTAGAAAACCATGTTCTTTTTTAATTTATCCATCATATCATCATCCTTTCAAATCCCGATTGAGATTTCACCTGTTTTAAGAGATTTAATAACTGTTATATTTTGTTATTAAATTCTCTGTAAACCCTTGAAAACACTGGATTTGTCGCAGGTGAGCTTTCCCTTATTGTTTCCCTTGTGTTATATCGTCCCGCCAGTGTTTACAAACTCTGATAAGGGAAAATACAAGGGCAAGAAAATCATATAAAACAGTATAACACAAAATAAAAGTGACATGGTGAACTGATTGAAATGCTTCTGATTTTTGTAACTGATGATTTATTGATCGATAAGGAGATAAGATACGATGAGAACAATATTTGCAGAATATAATCCACAATGCAACAGTATTGATGTTTATACCAGTGCCGGCTATATGCTTCGCATTGACTGCTGGGAAACTGAGAAGGACTTAAAAACCACGCCTGGATCAGACTGTGCATTAAATACACTTGCTATTGACGAACCACTGGAATATGCAAGATTATATCTTGATGGAAATTTACAGATGTGGGTTGATGCAGAAGATTCACTTGAACTTTAATATTTCCTGTTAAAAATTGAGTAGGAGGCGGTGACTAACCGCCGTCCTCTCAGTGGACAGCCCCCAATTGGTGAACTGTCCACTTTTTTAATAATATTCTCGTTCTTCCCACCATTCTTTCACTTAACATCGGATTCCAATATAAATCACATTCTCAGGCAGTAACAGTACAATAAGATTTATCGGATATTTCAACAGACGTTTATAACAATCCACTGTATATTTTTAAATCTTCATCCTTAAACACATTAAAGATTACCTTTTTTATTCTGCTGTCTTTGTTAAGATACTGCTTTACAGTGCTCGTTGCAATCTCGGCAGCTCGTTGCTGTGGAAAACGGAATACACCTGTAGACAAACAACAGAATGCAATAGATTCCACACCAGTATCCGCTGCAAGCTTTAGGCACTCTGTTTGTAGTAGCAGCTTGCCAACAGGTCTTCATCTTCTTTTGTGACTTTCCATTGTATAATAGGTCCTACCGTATGAAGAATATATTTTGCCGGAAGATTGTATCCCGATGTTATCTTTGCTTTTCCGGTCTCTTCTTCATGTCCCTGCTTTGCCATAATTTCATGCATTTTCAGACGAAGTTCCATTCCAGCATAAGTATGAATAAAGTTATCAATACAGGCATGCATCGGTGAAAAACAACCAAGCATCTGTGAGTTACACGCATTCACGATCGCATCACATTTCAAAGTGGTAATATTCCCTTGCCAGATATATAATCTCGAATCGGATTTTACAGGTGCAAGCGTGTCAACATCTGTGATTCCACGCTCTATATTTCTTTCTGTAAGATACTCATCCTGTATTTTCAAAAAATCATTACTGATTGGTCTTGGCGGTCTGACATTCATAAGTGAGCGGAGCAGATTTTCCTGTCTCTGCTTATCTGTAGGAATACTCTGTCTTCCAAACCGTATTTCTTCTTTTAAAAGATACTGAATCAGATATTTTCTTCGCTCATCCTGTGTCATAATACCAGCCCCCTTATATCAGTAATTGCCTTTGCCATATCACCGCCAATACCGATTGCACGTTCCCCGAAGCTTTCCGGAACTACCGCTTCATCCATATTCAGGCGTATCAAACTATAAGACGAGTTCTCCCTCACCATCTTTTCAAAAGGGAAACGTATAATAATCGGCGTGTTAAATCCAACTCCAAGTTCCAAAAGAACAACCTTTTTATCCTTATTCTGTTCCAGAAATCCGCATACCTGTCAGCTGCCTCATGCCACGCTTCATCTTCCACAAAATAATTATCACAACGGAGATTCATAGCCATATTGCCGCCACACACCGGACATTTTGGTACAAGTTCTGATGGAATCAGGCAGTCTCTTCTTGCTTTATCCATTTTACGAAACAGGTCTTTTGCATCGTAAGTCTTTGAATGACAGGCTTTCTGGCACTGGATTTTCCCATAATCTCCCTGTGTTGCAAATATTCTTTTTTCATCGAATCCCGCTTTATAAAACTGATGATCCACATTGGTTGTAAGTACAAAATATTCTTTATTCTTTACAAGATCATAAAGCTCTGTATAAAGCGGCAATGCCGGAGGATCAAAGCGGTTCATCAATGCATGTTTTGACCAGTATCCCCACTTTGCCTCCTCAGACGGATATGGATAAAATCCGGCTGCATACATATCTGTCATGTAGTACTCACCGTATTTTTTTTATAAATTCTGCAAAATTGTCTGTAAACCTTTTACCACCATATTGGATTCCCGCAGCTGTCGATGCCCCGGCTCCTGCCCCGATTATAACACAGTCTGCATTTCTTATATTCTCTGCTGCCCTGTCAATCTGGTCTTCATATGCATCCTTTTGGAATACATAATCCATTGCCGGAGTACTACATAAAAAGTTTCTCCAGTCAGCATGCCCTTTTCTGATTTTCTTAAAGATCATAATTAACCTCTTTTCTCAATACACTGCTTCGGACAAATTTCTGCACATCTTCCGCAATGCAGACAATGATTCTGGTTGATAGTAACCGGAACTGAAGATATATCAATACACTTTTGCGGGCATACAGAGCAACACAACTTACATCCGATACAGTCTTTTCCAACAAAATACCCCGTCTGAACAACTTCTGCTTTTCCGATTGTTATTGTATTCCTCACAATGTTTGACGGATTGCTGATATCAAAATACTCGCCCTGTGCCTCATACAGCTGAAACACTTCGATTGCGTCTTTTGTATCTCCGGGGTAAATTTTCTTCATGTAAAGATTTCTCTCAAACATAATATCAAGATTCTTTTTTCCGATGTTCTTTATTTTTTCCACGCAGAGACACTGCAATTTTATCTTTTGTCGCAGATATTGCCACATACTGCTGCTCCATTAACTGGTCATAAAATGCTTTTCCCTTTGCTGTAAGAAAATACACACCTTCCTCATCATAGTACATCATATCTATGATTCTTGTCTGAGGATGTCCGTCCGAACCTATTGTGGCGACTGTTGTGGAGTGAATATCGTCCACCAGAAGTTCAAGATAATCCATTTTTGTCATTTCAAAGTCTCTCCTTTCAGTATCGGTGTAAGTTTTTTTTATATATCATCATGGTAATTGCTCCAATTACCAAGCCTTTTAAGATATTAAACGGCAATGCATTGAATAGCACAACGTCCAGCTTGGTCTTAATAAATGGCAGAAATTCGCCAAATGATGCAATCAGCTGCTCCAGCGGCATAAATGTTTCAAACAGTGAAAGTAGAATAAAATAATTTGCAATCGCTGCCGCTATTCCCATAACCACACTTGAAATAACACATGCCCACTTCGCCATTTTCTTAGTCTTTTTGTATTTGTATATAAAACCGGCAGCCAGTACATAGGATGCCCCCATCAGGAAATTGGCAAGTTCACCAATTCCTCCTGTTGATGTTGACAGAAGCTGTAATATATTCTTTATCAATTCTATCATCACTCCTGTAACCGGTCCAAACGCAAACGTCCCAATCAGTGCAGGTAAATCTGACAGATCCATTCGTGCAAATGATGGACTCAAAGGAACCGGAAACTCTAAAAATGCCAACACATATGATATAGCTGCCAGTAGAGCTGTCATTGTTATCGTCCTTGTAGAAACTAAATTTTTTCTTGTTTTAATAGTTGCTGTATTGTTACTCATAAATCTCCTTTTTGTGAGATATGCCTGAATTTAAAAACAGCCCGCAGGACGGGATTCCCTGCGGGACTTGTTTTATCATATCTTCTCTCATCCGGACTGTTACCGTCGGTTATGGAATTGCACCATATCAGCTTTTGCTCGCAGACTATACTGCCGGTCAGGAATTACACCTTGCCCCGAAGACTGTAATTTTTTCTGTTAATTATCTTTAAAATTCATAAGGTGGATTTCCAGAGAAATCTGCGATTAAACCATGCGGATTTTCAAGATAGAATACCTCAAAAAATAGGATTATCTGCTGTCTGGTACTGTCCCTTAACGATAGGATTGTTCATGCATCCTTCCTTTACACTCTTGTTGTCCTCAAATACTGCTTTGCCATGAAGGCGAATCCATGCGTATTCAGGGGAAGATACTGATACTTCTACTTCAGGATTTGCTAACATATCCTTGTAAACATCCTTTGTGTTGTTAGTACAGAACCAAAGCTTTCCGTCCTGCTCAAAACAGAACATGAATGGACGGCATTTTGCCTTTCCATCTCTTCCGACTGTTGCTAAGTACTGAACTGAATTTTTCTGTAAAAATTCTACTACTTTCTGCATTTTAAATTACCTCATTATTTCGTTGTAACCTTGCTCATTACATCTTGCAGCTGTACTATATCATTTGTTTAATGTAATGTCAATAGTTACATCAAACTTTTTGTAACTTTTTTTTTGTTACAACTCCTTTTAAAGGTTTTGCATTGATTACAAAAATGGAAAAGGCTCCGAAAATTGTGATGATATAATCACTCATCCGAAGCCTTCTGTAGGCTACTCTTCCTCTGTATACACTGCAATATCTTTTTTCACATCAGCAAGTGTCATTTCTGAAAGTTTTTCTTCCATTGCCTTCTGTACTTCTAACAGTCTCTTATCAAGAACATGGTGAATATTCTTTCCTACCGGACATTTCTGATTGGGATTCTCATGAAAATGAAACAGTTCTTCATCTGGTGCACATTCCACTGCTTTATACACATCAAGGAATGTAATCTGCTCCAATGGTCTGGTAATTGTCACACCGCCTGTCCCTCTTGCAACTTCAATAAGACCGGCAGCTTTTAGTTGTTGCAATATTTTACGGATAATAACCGGATTAGTTCCAATGCTTGCTGCCATAAAATCACTAGTCATCTTCTGATCTGAAAATGTATCTATACAGGCAAACATATGGATTGCCATTGTAAATCTGCTTGAAATCTGCATTGTAAACACCTCTCTTTGGTAGTAATCATATCAAAAATCAGATGTAATTTCAATGGTTACATTGTTGTTGAAAACTTAATATAAATACAATCAATAGTCTGCTTTAGAAAAAAACAATTTTATGGTCTATCGACATCTCGCCAAATGGAATTTACCTAACGCAGCGATGCCCCGAACGCCCTTAGTTCTTCTCTCTTTTTTCTCGCTCTTGTTTTCAGACCCATGTGCTGTAAACACACCCATGTTTTCAAGTCCAAGATAATCCAGAAAGTCTCCTTTGAACGAGAAAAGAGCACCCTCATACATATTAGCATCTCCGGAGCTAAGTATCATGGCAACTTTTTTCAAATTCTTCGGTCCTCTCGGATATGCCGCAGAATAAAATCTGTCGATTACACATTTTAGCTGACCGGATATGCCGTGATAATAAATGGGCGATGCAATAACAAGCATTTCTGCTTCTTTCAAAAGATTATATACTTCCTGCATATTCATCCTTCTGAATACACTCACCGTGTCCTTTGCTATGACAGTATTCACATGCCAAACACCCACCTATCTTCTTTTTGCATACATCCACCACATCAACGATATGTCCTGCACTCTCAGCTCCTTTCTTAAATGCATTAACTATATCTTTTGTACTTCCCTGTGGATGTGGACTTCCATTTAATACTAATATCTTCATTTCCATCACCTTATCTTTTTATTCTTCAATCTTAGTACCAGTCATGCTTCTCATTTTTTTTCCAAAGCCTCAATCTGCTCCATCTCTTCGTCAGTTAATTCAAAATCATACAACTGCGTGTTCTCCATGATGTGATCAGGATTGCTTGAACCCGGAATTACAATTCTGGTGTCACTACTTCCAGCCTCCCAATTTCTATTTTATCTGATTGCAAATATCCGCAATAATCTGAACCGGTGTCATACCAACCTCTTTCAGTAATTCATTTGGGTCATATCGGTCATAAAATTTCTTATCAAGTCCGTAATTTTTCACTTTCATATCAGAACTACCATAGAAGGAAGCTATTTTCTCGCCAAAACCGCCGCTTAAAATACCGTCTTCCATGGTTATTACCATCTGATGTCTTTCGGAAAGACTTTCCAGTAATTCTTTGTCAATACCAGAAGCAAAACGAGGATTGATCAATGTCGGCGTAAAGCCAAGTTCTGCTTTTATTTTTGCACTGAGCTGTTCACCACGCTGATAAAAATCACCAAGTGCCAGAATTGCAACCTTTTCACCAGCTTCTTCCACTTTAAAATGATTCAGTCTGTTAAAATCCTTATCTGCTTCACGATAGGTTACCTGATTTCCGGGGATGAGAATCATAACCGGATGTTCCTTCTGATCAACTGACCAATCTAGCATAGCAAGGTATTCATCTTTTGAGGTAGGTGCAAGCACTACCAGATTCGGAACATTCGTGTATGCCGCCAGTCCAAAAATTCCAAGATGCGTAACATCTGTCAAACTATCAAAAGAATTGTAGTTTAAGAGAATCGTGACAGAACTATTGTTAATACATACATCATGGGAAATCTGGTCATACGCTCTTTGAATAAAGGTTGTGTTTGTAACCACAAGCGGCTTCGCACCGTTTTTTGCAGCACCAGATGCCATGGCAACCGCCTGTTCTTCCGCAATCCCTACATCCACATACTGCAATCCAAGCTCCTTTCGCTGTTCCTGATTTAAGCCTGCACTGCCCGGCATAGCAGGAGTAATCACAAGAAGCTCAGAATCACTTTTTGCTTTTCGCATAATATACTCAGCAGTGATAGATGTATAATCTTCTCCATCGCCAAAAAGAGATTGTTGGTTTGCCTGTTTCACGGTCAAATGGCATACACCAATGCCATCCCTCTTTGTCTTTTTCAGCAATCTCATATCCCTTTCCTTTTTGTGTATGGATATGGACTACGATTGGATGATCCGTATCTTTCACCTTGCGGAATAAGGAAATCAGTGATGCTATGTCATTGCCGTTTTCCTCATATATATAATCTAATCCAAACGCTTTGAAGAGATTATTGGAAGCAGTTCCGCCTGTCTCTCTTAATTCGGCAAGATTTTTATACATTCCGCCATGTACTTCGGCAATCGACTGCTCATTATCATTTACTATAATAATTAAATTGGAGTTAATCTCTGATCCAGCTACATTCAATCCCTCTAGTGCTTCACCGCCTGAGAGGGAGCCATCACCAATAATTGCAATAATATTTTCTTTATCTCCTTTTTATATCTCTCGCCTTAGCCAGACCCGTAGCTAAAGAAACTGAGGTCGAAGTGTGACCTACATTGAAGAAGTCATGTTCACTTTCTTCCGGATTTGTATAACCGGAATCCTCTGAAAAGTGCTCATCGGAAATATATCCATTCTTTCTTCCGGTCAAAATCTTATGAGGATAGCTCTGATGAGATACATCAAATATAAACTTATCCTTAGGCGAAGAGAAAACATAATGCATGGGCAATCTCTGCCTCCACCATACCGAAATTTGGACCAAAGTGACCGCCGATTTTAGTCAGCCGGTTAAACAATGCCTCTCTGATTTCCGAAGCAAGTTCCTCCAGCTGCTCCATAGACAATTTTTTTACATCTTCCGGTCCGTTAATTGTTTGAATAATTTTATAATCTGTCATTTACATTCTCCTTATCTATTTTCATTAGATTTCTTTAACGAGTAGATCAAATAATCCAGGCAATCTATGTTATCCTGATAAATATGTGTCTGTTCCATTAAATGTTTTCTATACATACATAACTGTGATAACAGCGCTTCTACATTGTTTTCTTGTGCCAGTTTCATGCAACACTGGATTGTTTTCTGATTACAGCCTGCGTCCACAAGATTCTGATAAATTATTCCATATTTGTCATTTGCTTCTGCCATCTGTCTGCACCTCCTGCTTAAATTATACATGCTTCAAACGATATATCTAATACTTATAATTCATATCACGATATTCTTTTGACAGGAATATCATTTGAGTATAGGATAATAAAAAAAGGTTGGAGGTGTACTATGGAAATTCGTGTACTTCGTTATTTTCTTGAAATTGCACGTGAAGGAAATATGTCAAGGGCTGCTGAAAGACTTCATGTTACACAGCCAACGCTGTCTAAACAGATGAAAGATCTGGAACAAGAGCTTGGCAAAAAACTATTTAAGCGTGGCAGCACAAGCGTCAGTCTTACTGATGAGGGTATGCTTCTGCGAAAAAAGAGCAGAAGATTTACTGGCCATGGCTGACAAAATCACAAACGAATTTCAGGCAATGGATGATATCACAGGAGGTGATATTTATATTGGCTGTGCAGAATCCTATCTTGTAAAATATCTTGCCCGTGTAAAAAAAAAAAAAAGTTAAGCAGCATTTATCCCAATATCCATTATCATGTTACCAGCGGTGATACCGAACAGGTAACAGAACGATTAGACCGTGGACTTCTGGATATGGCATTTATAGTAGAACCGCCCGATTTATCAAAATACAATTATCTTGAAGTGCCTGAATACGATACATGGGGTGTTCTGATGAGAAAGGACAATCCATTAGCCGCAAAAGAGGCTATTGCCTTTGATGATTTATTGGATATTCCTATTTTTTGTTCGGAACAGTCTGCTAAAATGGATTTACCCCGTTGGTGTTCCGATAACCTTGACCGACTTAATATATTAGCGACATTTAATCTCTGCAATAACGGTGCCGTTTTTGTCCGTGAAGGGCTGGGGGTTGAGCTTACCTTTGAAAAGTTAGTAGAAACAAATGCAGAAAGTGATTTATGCTTCCGTCCGATCACACCACCTCTCCACACAAAAATGTATGTTATATGGAAAAAATATCAAATATTCACTCCTGTTGCTAATCTGTTATTGGAAGAAATAAAAAAGATCATCGTTTTACCATAATCGTGAAACGATGACCTTTTTGTGATTTGAACACAGCAAGACAAACTTCGATTTAGATTTCACCTGTAAAGTGTACCCTTTGTCAAGGACACTTTAAATTTATAAGCTGCTTTCATATTTTTAAACACGGACATAACCAGTAGATGGACCTGCACCAACTTTTGCGATATACCCACTCTTAACCAGATTCGTCAAAGTCCTTTCCACGGTAATTTTGCTTATATCAGGACAAAGCTCCATGATTTCTTTCTTTGTAATTTTGCCAACCTTGTTATCAATAACCGCTTTAATTCTATCAGGCTTAGAAAGACTCCGATGCTTCAAATGCTCTACACGGCTTTCGAATTCATTGTATGCTTTCAACATGATACCCAGATAATATTTAACAAAAGGCTCATAGCTGTTTTCTCCCTCATGCCAGCCAGTAGAACTTGCTTGAAGGGCTTCATAATATGTTTCCTTTGTCTTTTCAATCAACATTTCCATACTGATATATTTTCCAACGATGTATCCGCCTTATAAAAAAGCAATAAAGTGAGCAAACGGCTCATCCTACCATTTCCGTCATTGAAAGGATGGATACACAGAAAGTCCAGAATGAACATGGGAATCAAAACCAGTTTATCAATGCGGTCAGCTTCCCATGCTTCAAGGAAGCGAGCGCAAAGTTCTTCCATTGCTTCATCAGTCTGAAATGCGGGAACTGGAATAAAACGTGCCTTCTGATGACCCTCGGCATCTGTTTCTGCAATTACATTATCGGAATTCTTATAACTTCCACCAGCAGCCCCCTGTGAATAGGAGTACAGATCTCAATGTAACTGCAAAATAATGTTCGGTCTTGGGTTGATATATTCATAACCTTCGTAAATTGTGGAAAGTACTTCACGATAACCAGCAATTTCCTGCTCAGATCGGTTGCGGGGTTCTGCTTTTGACTTACCAATTCTTCCAAACGCTTATCGCTTGTAAATATACCTTCGATTCGGTTGGATGCTCCCGTACTCTGAATCAATGCAACTTCTAAGAGTGTTTTCAATTCATCTACATTGGCTTCGAGAAATAATTCCTGTTTGCCTTTATGTTCATGGATGCTGCTAACCATCTGAACAATTTCAGGTGTTAACAACTTCGCAGGACTTACAATAAAATCAAAGTCTCTCATATGAATCTCCTTCATTTCAGATTTATCTCCATCATTCTATCATCAAATGATGGAGATCTCAATAGATTTGATGGAGATAGAATATCCATATACACAATAAATATCCTCATTTCATCCATATATTATATCGTTTTACGAATTGTTTTTTTCACTAAAATTACACTATTTTTTCACTATTTTTCATTACTTCATCGTTTTCGCCAACGAATTGAGCAACGCCCGCCTCTCTGGATTCAGATTCTTTTTCTCATAAAATGCTTCTTTAAAAAGCTCTGCATTTTTCCTTTGGTCATCATCCGAAATATGAGAGTACGCATCCGTAATCATATTGACCTGTGCATGGCCGGAATCACCCTGTACTGCTTTGATATCAGATAATGGTACACACAAAAGCACGGAAAACACTTTATGCAAAATCTTCCACAGTAAAATCTATAAATAATCCGCAAAGGCAAAGGAAACCGACAGTTTACCATGTTTGGAATTATGGCAGTTCTTTTAGGAAGTGGAGATGCATTCCATCTGGTTCCTCGTGCAGTAGCGCTTTGTACAACTGGACTTGAGAACTTTACTGTACAGATGGGGTTAGGAAAGTGGATTACCTCTATCACTATGACTATCCTAAAATCATCCCCTCCTCAGAATTTGCAACAAATTGTTGCAAATTTTCTATATCCTTTTATTTTACAGAAGTACTTATTTTTAACTTTTTTTCCTTCAGATTTTTATATTGCAAAAATCATATCACCATCTGCAGTATATCCTCTATATGTTCTGCATAATAATCAGCCCCATTCAGTTCCCCTTTCTCACCATATCCATACAGGCATCCTATAAAAGGGCTTTTGCAGGACCTGGCACATTCCAGATCCTGTCTCCTGTCTCCGACTACCAGATAAGGGCCACTATATTCCCGGATGATTTCCTGCACAATTTCTGTCTTTGGACGGAATCTGTATGATTCACAGTCATAAAAACGATCAAACCATCGTTCCATCCCAAATTCCTTCCAGTGTGCCTCACGATATGAAGCTTTACAGTTACTTAAGATCACAAGGTGATATCCCCGGTTCTTCAAAGCTGTTAGCATCTCCTCTGCTCCCGGATACCACACTGCCTTATGTTTCCTGATCTGTCTTACCATCAGATCTCCTACCATCCTGCTTGCCTGCTCTTTATAGCTCTGATCCAGTTCCGGCAAAAATGTATTCCACATCTCCTTACTGTTAAGTCCCAGCCAGCCGGCAATTTCCACCGAGCCTATCTCCCGTTCTTCGGTAGCCTTCTGTTCTGTCAGCCACTGATAGGTTTCGCGAAATGCCGGTTCATAGATTCCAAGGGTATGATGGATCGTTCCATCATAATCGAATATGATTGTTTTTGTCATCATTTATTTTCCTGTCTTTTAGAGCTGCTTCATCAGATTGACCATCTCAATCGCAGATAATGCACAATCATAGCCTTTATTTCCCGCTTTGCTTCCTGCACGCGCAATAGCCTGCTCGATATTTTCAGTCGTGATCACTCCGAATAAAACCGGGATTCCTGTTGCAAGTTCAACCTGTGCGATTCCCTTGGCAGATTCATTACACACCAGATCATAATGTGAAGTATCTCCACGGATGACAGCTCCAACGCAGATAATTGCATCATATTTTCCTGACTGTGCCATCTTCTGTGCTGTAATCGGAATCTCAAATGCTCCCGGTACCCATGCTGCAGTAATGTTCTCTTCTTCTACTCCATGTCTTACCAGTCCGTCGACTGCCCCTCCCAATAATTTATTCACAATAATTTCATTGAATCTCGCTGCCACGATACCAACCTTCATTCCCTCCGGTGCTACTACTTTTCCTTCTACTAAATTGATCTGTCTCATTTTTTTCTTCCTCCTGATATTTGCTGTTTTTTATAAATTTATTTCTTTTAAAAATATGACCCATCTTTTCCTGCTTCGTCTTCATATACTTCCGGTCATACTTTTGTGCCGGAATCTCCAGAGGTACTCTCTCATTGATCTTCAGTCCGAATTCGCCAAGTCCATAGACTTTATCCGGATTATTTGTCAGTAATCTTAATGATTTCACACCAAGGTCTGACAGTATCTGTGCCCCGACCCAGTACTCTCTGAGATCCGGTGCAAACCCTAACTTCACATTAGCCTCCACAGTATCGTATCCCTGCTCCTGAAGCGCATATGCTTTGATCTTATTGATCAGTCCGATTCCTCGGCCTTCTTGTCTCATATACAGAATGATTCCTCGGCCTTCTGCTTCTACCTGGCGCATCGCTGTCTGCAGCTGCAGGCCACAGTCACATCTGAGCGATCCGAATGCATCCCCTGTCAGACACTCCGAATGTACCCGGCAAAGCACATCCTCACCATCTCCCAGATCACCTTTTACCAGTGCCAGATGATGCTCTCCTGTAATATCATTGATATAACCATACATTTTAAAATCACCGTACTGCGTTGGGAGGTTTGCAACGGCTTCCTTCTTTACATGCTTTTCATGTATTCTTATATAATCCTGCAGATCACGGATCGTAATAAATGTAAGGTTATGCTCTTTTGCCATTTCCCATAGCTGTGATGTACGCATCATAGTTCCATCTTCTTTCATAACTTCACAGCACACGCCGCATTCTTTCAGTCCAGCAAGTCTCATAAGATCTGTTGTTGCCTCTGTATGGCCATTTCGTACCAAAACCCCGCCTTTTCTGGAAATAAGCGGAAACACATGTCCCGGTCTTCTGAAATCCTCCGGTTTTGACTGATCATCCACACACTTCATGATAGTATAGGAGCGCTCTTCCGCAGAGATACCTGTGGTTGTATCTGCGTGATCTACTGCCACGGTAAATGCTGTACTGTGATTGTCCGTGTTCTCCGCAACCATCGGCGGAAAGTTCAATCTCGCCGCAATTTCTGCACTCATCGGTGTACAGATAAGACCCTTTGCATAGGTCGCCATGAAATTAATATTTTCCCTGGTCGCAAACTCTGCCGCACATATCAGATCTCCCTCATTTTCTCTGTCCGGATCATCTGTGACCAGAACTATTTTTCCTTCCTTAAGATCCCTAAGTGCTTCTTCAATTGTGTTGTACTGATAATTTTGTGACATAGTGTATATCCTCCTGTTCTAAAACCCGAATTCTTCAAGAAACTCCATCGTAATTCCGGATTCTTTTTTCTCTTCTTCGTTTTTTCTGATGCCAAGCAGTTTTTCTACGTATTTTCCGATCACATCATTTTCCAGATTAACCAGATCCCCCGGCACCTTTTCCAAAAGAGTGGTTTCTTCTCCTGTATGTGGAATGACCGACACCTGAAAACCAGCTTCATCAATCCTTGCAACTGTCAGGCTGATCCCCATCAATACAGACGGATCCTTTTTCCACAATCAGATGCAAAATCTGTGGCGATGTCTCAATCGATACCCAGATGGCATTTTTCTTCCCGAAGCATGGAACTTATCACGCCAGTCCCATCAATATGGCCGCTTACTATGTGTCCCCCGAACCTGCCGTCTGCAGCCATTGCACGTTCCAGGTTTACCTGGCTTCCGGCCTTGCAGCTGCCAAGACTGCTTCTTCTGATCGTCTCTGCCATCACATCGGCAGTAAATCCGTCCGGCTGAATCGACGTAACTGTCAGACACACACCATTCACAGCGATACTGTCACCGATCCTTGTCCCTTCCAGGACTTTCCGGGCTTTCACTGCCAGGATCCCTGATTCCCCTGTCAGCTGTATATAACGGACTTTTCCTTTCTCTTCTACGATTCCTGTAAACATGATTCCTCCTGTTTTTTATCACACACCTGACATTTTATCCGGATATCCTCACCGATCTGGCAGATATCTGTATATTTCAGTTCCACTGCTGCAGACGGCAGTTCAACTCCAATACCTTCTACCGGTGTCTTCCCAGCCACACCGCCAAACAGCTTTGGTGCCACAAAAGCCTGTACTTCCTTTACAATTCCAGCTCGCAGTGCACTGTCATTTAACGTACCGCCTCCCTCCAGGAGGATGCTGTCAATGCCTCTGTTTCCAAGATCTGCCATCAGCTTCTTAAGGTCTATCTGATTCTTTTCGTCGGGACAGTAAATGGTTTCAACTCCCATGGTATGTAATATTTTTATTTTCTCTTCTGTATTTTTCTGATCTGCATAAGCCACGATCGTCCGGTATTTTTCCGCACTTTTTACAATCTGACTGTCCGGCGGGATCCTGAGCTTACTGTCACACACAATCCTGACAGGACTTCTCCAGCCTTCTACCCGGACGTTTAACATCGGATCATCTGCAAGCACAGTTCCAATGCCTGCCATAATCCCCATGTACTGATGCCGCATATGCTGTACTTCTTTTCGTGCAGCTTCTCCGGTGATCCATTTTGATGCTCCTGTCTTCGTTGCGATCTTCCCATCCAGTGTCATGGCATACTTCATCACCACATACGGGGTCTTCGTAGTAATATAATGGAAAAACACCGGGTTCAGCTGATCACATTCTTCTCTCATAAAATCTTCAACTACTGTTACACCGGCTTCCCTTAACATCTGTACACCTTTTCCTGCCACTTTCGGATTCGGATCTCTGGAACCGATCACCACTTTTCTGATCTTCTGTTCAATGATCGCTTCCGTACATGGAGGTGTTTTACCATGATGACAGCAAGGCTCCAGCGTAACATAAATCACCGCACCTTCTGCTGATTCTGTAAGAGAAGCAATTGCATTACGTTCCGCGTGAAGTTCTCCATACTTTTTATGATAGCCTTCCCCGATGATCTTTCCGTCTTTTACGATCACTGCCCCTACCATAGGATTGGGATTCGTCCAGCCTTCTCCTTTTTTGGCCAGTTGAATAGCCCGAAGCATATATTCCTGATCCGTCATTTCTATTCCTTCTTTCTTATTCCTGTTCTTTGCCTGGGCTACGCCGAGGCTTTTAAACATGTGCAATCGGATTCACAGACAAGTGAATGGTATAGTTATTTCGAAAACGATGTACCAGATACAAAAAAAGCCTGCAGAAATATCTGCAGGGTGGAATTGATCTGTTACATATGATTGATAAATGAATGTCTGATTTTCCTATATAAAAAGCTCTGAAATGGATCACCATCTCAGAGCTCTGATACTACATTCATTCATACAAAAAATCAACTGTACTATCATCTTCTTCCATCCAGACTGTACTGTCGGCCCCGGAATCTCACCGGATCATGCCTCTCGGCTCGCGGGCTTTACCGCCGGTAGGGAATCTCACCCTGCCCTGAAGATATCTTTTTGTTTATTTTAATACTTTATCTGTTATTTGTAAAGCAGAATTTTTATTTTACTTAGTTTACTGATGGAGATAGAATATCCATATACACAATAAATATCCTCATTTTATCCATATATTATATCGTTTTATGAATTGTTTTTTCACTAAAATCACACTATTTTTTCACTATTTTTCATTACTTCATCGTTTTCGCCAGTGAATTGAGCAATGCCCACATCTCTGGATTAGCCAATACTTTTGCCAGAAGTTCCGGATCAACTTCATCAGCAACAGAACCGTCACAAGCAACCAAACGATAACGGTTTCTGTATAGAGTTGGTTGAAGCTTCTGGTTAAAGATTTGCAAAAGTTCCCATAGTGCATTATCTTTTTAATTTTGCACGCTGGTGATAGAAGGCGGCTTTTGATGGTGTTTCATCAGTGCGTCCGAAAAAAAATGATAAAGTTCTATCTCTCTGATATTGTATATCCACTATAGTTTTAGATGTATCATCTTTACCATCTTGAATTGATCAGAAACTGTCATACTGACCTTCGTGGATATCTTTAAGCCGTTTTTAGGGATGTAACGATAGTATGGTTCCTCCGCAATCACCTTCACATTACCCCCGATCTTTGCTGCCAGTTCTTCCGCTGAATCCACATAAAAAAACATTTGTGCATCGGCATGGCCGACCTGTTTCATATATTTTTTCTTCATCATGGTCATTCCTCTTTTGTTCACCGTATCAAAAACAACTTCCATATTTCCAAATTGCCCAATCATACGCAGAAGGGCAATGACCTTATGTTCCTCAAAATAATGAAATAACCCGCCTGCAGTAACGAGAATAGGAGCATCAAGTACATCATTGCGAACTTTTTTGATCCAATCCTTTGCAAAGGCATCACCGGAAATATATAATTCCCTCTCTGGTTCGGGAAGAAGTCCTCGCCGGTATTCGATTACATGCGGCAGATCCACGGCATACCAGTGTGTCTTTCCGTTATCACATCGGTGATAGGTTGTCTCCAGACCACAGCCCAACTGGACAATCACACCGTCCGGTCTGCGTTCCAGAAAAGTCCGAATAATCCGATCCATATTAGCAGACCGGGAAGCAGAGGCCAAAAGGGTATACTGGCTCTGCATATTCTGTTTAATCAAGTCTGAAGGTAGCTTCTTTTTCAATTCCAATGCTTTTTTATCATATAAAATTTGCGGGTAATGCTCACTGGCATAGATTCTGCCCAGCATAGGGACAAACAGGGTATCCTCCACAACGCCTAATGTTTGCATAACCAGCCCTCCTTTTTCTTTATGCAAGTTTCCAATTCTGGCTTTCTGTCTGCAGTTTTACCATATGGGCATATACACCATTCTTTTCTTCCAGATCCTTTGGTGATCCTTCTTCTGCCACGGTGCCATCAGAAAGGACAACAATTTTATCTGCTCCTGCTACGGTACGCATCCTGTGAGCGATGACCAGAACCGTTTTATCTGCGATCAGACGGGAAAGGGCTGTCTGTATCAGAGTTTCATTCTCCACATCCAGGGAAGCAGTAGCTTCATCTAAAAGAATGATCGGCGCATTTTTCAGAAATGCACGGGCAATAGAGATACGCTGGCGCTCTCCGCCGGAAAGTTCACAGCCATTTTCCCCGATATTGGTATGCCATCCATCCGGCAGTTTTTCCGCAAATTCATCCACATTGGCAAGTTTCGCAGCAGCAATGACTTGTTCATCTGTGGCGTCTTTGTTTCCGATTCGGATATTTTCCAGAATCGTATTGTCAAACAGTGTAACATCCTGGAATACGATGGAATACAGAGAAAGCAGTGTTTCCGGGTCAATTCGGGATACATCCATGCCTCCCACGGTAATCTTTCCTCTGTTAATATCCCAGAACCTTGCTGCCAGCCGGGATACGGTTGTTTTTCCGCCGCCAGATGGGCCGACCAAAGCCGTAACCTCTCCCTGTTTTGCCGTAAAGGAAACATCTTTCAATACTGTTTCTCCGGTATTGTAGGCAAACCCAACATGGTCAAAGACAATATCATACCCCTGATTGGAAAGCCTGTCGCTGCCCTGCTGGATCGGATGATCGAGAATTTCATTCATTCGGGCAATGTTGGTTCGTGTACTGATGACTGCCGCAAGATTCTGGAGTGCGCCCTGCAGAGGGTCATATAAACGGGATACTACCAGAAGGAACATAAAGAATGTAAGCACGGAGAGGCTTCCTTGCATGAGCAGAACAGCTCCCACCAGCGCAACCGTTGCAATACCAAGCTTCAGCACCAGCGATGCGGAAACCACAAAAACAGCAAGGCCGAATTCATTGAGGATGGAACGATGCTCCACGGCACGGATCTTCTTTTCCAGACCTTTTAAATATGCCTGCTCCGCATTGTTCGCTTTCAGATCACGAACTGTTTCAATACACTCCTGTATCCCGTCTGCGCAGGCCATCTTCACGTCCATCGCTTTCTGGTTCAGATTTTCCTGAATCTTAGCGGAAAATCCCACAATCGCAAAGGCAACCGGCAGAACCCATAAGGCAGCCAGTGCCATTCTCCAGTCCGTAAAGAGCAGACCGATGGAAATCAGAACCGTAGAAATGATCGAACCTGCAAGCTCAGGGATAAAATGCGAAAAACTTTGTTCCAGGAAGGTACAGTCCGCCATAATCGTACTGGTAAGATCGGCTAAATCCTCCCAAAAAAGGAAAGAGGGATTTTGCGCAGATGCTCTGCCAGAGTAATACGGCGGATACCGCTTTCTTTGTAAGTGGCAAAATAGGTGGCATTATATTGAAAGAAAGTGGTCAGCAGTATCAGGCCGATACACACCACGCAGCCTGCCACATAAAATGGAATTTTCCCACCGGGAACACCCCCGTTCATCAGATCGCTGACCAGGTAATATAAAAGTCCCACCGGGAAACATAAAAGACAGATTCTGAAGGACACAGACCATGCAGCCTTTGATCAGGTCTTTTGCTCCCTGTTCAGACAGGGCATATTTTTTCTGCAGTTTTTTGATCATATCACTGCACCTCCTTTGTTACCTTCCATTGCACGGAAGTCTGGTAATTTTTCCACATACGGCTGAATATACCGTCTTTTGCAAGCAATTCACGACTGTTCCCGCACTCGACAACCTGTCCGTCCTGAATGACAAAAATCTGATCCACATTTGTTACGGTAGAAAGCCTGTGAGCAATCATAATCACTGTCTTTCCCTCGGAAAGTTTTGAGAAAGCAGCCTGTACGCGGCTTTCGTTATCCGGGTCAGCAAAGGCAGTGGCTTCATCCAGAATGATAATCGGAGCATTTTTCAGCATCACACGGGCAATGGCAATTCGTTGCTGCTCGCCGCCGGAAAGATAGACCCCCTTTGTACCGATGACCGTATCCACACCCTGTGGGAGTTTTTCCAGAATATCATCGCATTGCGCGTGATGAAGGGCAGTCAGAACTTCCTCACGGGTAGCTTCCGGTTTTCCCATACGCACATTTTCCAGAATGGACGCCTTGATGAGACGGCTGTTCTGAAATACGAAAGACACCGTATTCATGAGTTCCTCCTTTGGGATGTCTTTCACATTGACACCACCTATTTTTACCATTCCGCTCTGGGGATCAAAGAATCGGGAAATCAGGTTGGCAAGGGTTGTTTTACCACCGCCGGACGGGCCGACAAAAGCTACCGTTCGTCCTTCAGGAATGGTCAGTGAAATATCTTTTAATACTTCTTTTTCTCCATCATAGCTGAAATGAACCGATTTCAGTTCCACGGAAGCGTTTTGCGGATGCTTTGGATGTTTCGTTTCCTCCAGAGGCTTCAAATGCAAAACGCTGTCAATTCTCTGTAAAGCGTCGTCTACGATCATGGCGTTTTCACTTTGGAACATAATGCGTGTCAGTGTGACAGAAATAACCGGTGTAATGATGATATAGAAAATAAGATCCAGTAAGAAACCGGAAGTCACACCGTCTTGCGTAAGCAACAGTCCTCCGGCAATCAGTGTGGCAAAAACGCCGTTGATCGCAGCTGTATAGAACATCATCGGTGTCCGAAGCTGCCTGGTATAGGCGATCACCCATACTTTATAGCGGTCAATGGAGTCTTTAAACTTCTTAAAGGAAAAGATCGTCTGACCAAAGGTTTTTACCACCGGAATCCCGCGGACATACTCTACCGCTTCATTGGACATATCATCCAGCGCATTCTGGTATTCTTTCATCTTTTCCTGCATCTGCTTTCCGGTCATTGCCATCATGATCAGAAACCCCAGCACAACCGGAACAAGACTCAATAGTCCCAGTCTCCAGTCAAACACGAACAACAGCACCAAAAGACCGCAGGGGGTTGCAATGGCATTGGCTCTGTCGGGAAGCTGATGAGCGAGATAGGTTTCGGTGGCTGCGCTGGATTCGTTGACGATCTTGCGCAGTTTTCCGCTGCCAAAACTCTCGGCAAACCCAAGAGGAAACTTAACAATATGCTCCATGGTCTGGATACGCGCAGGTTTGTGGCAATACGAAATGCCCCTAAATGGGAACACATAAGCCCGGCTATGTAGACAAGCACCGCTATAACCGCAAACAATACTGCCATCCAGCCATTGCCAGTCAGGTTCTGTGCCTGACCAAAATTCGGTGCCACCTCCAGTACTTCCTTGATCATTTTCCAGATGTAATAGAATGGTACCAGAGCGATCAGGGCACTGATGGCAGAAAGCACCCAGGAAGCATAGGTCAGGTACTTATGGCTGCCTGCAATTTCCAGCAGGCGTGATAAATTGGATTGCTTTTTCAAAAAAATTCCTCCTTTTCTTTGTGTTTATGATAAAGAGAACACGTCTATGTTCTTACAATATCCGGATTTGGGTTAGTTGCGGCTAACTTACAAGCAAAAATTATAAGGCATTACTGCCCCATAATTTTCATCCATCCCGCTGTATAAAAGGCGCGCATTTCTCTGACGTAGTTTTCGGCATCTTTGAGCGGCATTTCGTGGATGATCAATTCAAAAAAAGTATGAAACATTCCGGTGATCAGAATATGCTCCAGCGAAGGATCGATATGCGGAGAGGGCCTTCCAAGCTTCCTTAAAACCTCCTGATAGGCATGAGTCCCTTCCACTTCAATCTCCACCATTTCATCAATTAGCCTGGCAAATTTTGTTCCTTCCGAACAGCAGAGGATCAGTTTACATTCCTCTAAATGTTCGTACGCATAATGGAGCATATCGTACATACAAAGCCCCGAAATGTCACTCATGACTTCCGGCTGCTGGGCAGCTGGTAGTTCGGCGAACTCCTGCTGTGCCTTTATAAAACGTTTGCGAATATATTCATAATGCTCACCAACGATGGCTTCAAAAAGTTCTTCTTTACTTTTATAATATCCGTAAAAGGCTCCGGTAGTCATTCCCACGGATTTCACAATATTCCGCAGAGAAGCGTCTTTATATCCTTTTTCTAAAAATTCTGCTTTCGCTGCCCGGTGGATATTTTCTAAAGTCGTTCCATTTCCGTTTATTTTGCACACCTCCTATATAACAGTGATATATAACACTGTTATAAGTTTAATCTCTAAAAATGATTTTGTCAAGAGCAACAAGAAATAGTTGCATAAAAACAGCAATCCAAACATCATTCTGCACTTTATTACTGATAAAATTTTCAAATACTGGTTTTGACAAAAGTTTCATTTTTTCTAATAAATGATAAGCAGGGTGGAGTTTGTTCTCACACCCTGCTTTGTGATTATCATGAACTACTCGAAGATCTTCTTCACTTTTTTTCTTTCAGCCTGTCCATATGCCTGTAAACCGCCTTTTCGGTAATCTTCAGATACCTGGCTATTTCATGAGTGCTATACCCCTGGATCTTCATCAGAACGATCTGAAGGGTAAGCCTGTCCACGGTGATCAGCACATGATACAATTCCTGATTCTCAATACGATCCAGAAAGTCCTGTACTGTTTTCAGTTCTGCCTGATCTGTGGATGCTGCAACAGTATCAAGGTATGTACCTGTTCTATTTGATTTTTCTTGAGTAATTCATAAACAAGATAATCATCAACCCCCAGCAGATCTGCGACTTCCTTAACGGAATAGGACCAGGATTTTAATTCTTTCCCTGATTCTTCTCCGGTAACTTTATGATATTTAATCTGATTGGCGTACCATTTTTCAAAGCTGGCAATATTGATTCGTATCTTTCCGGCAATCTCTTTTGATTCAAAAACATTTTTATGCACCAGCCAGTATCGATCTGTCTTTTTTAATCCCAGCAGCTTTCCCATTTCCGGCACTGTCATCCAGGTCCTTTTTGTGTTGGACGCCGTTTGTAAGGACTTTCTTCTGATTTTTAATTCAACAAACTTGAAGTTATCAAACAGCGTTCATTGTTTCGCTTTGTGGCATTTTTACACACTGCTGAATCACACCTGTAACATATGTAATGGAAGTCTGACATCGTTTCATAGTGAAGATATAAGGTGGAACGATTGACCTCTGCTACTTCACAGATTTCTTTGACTGTAATATACTCAAAATCTTTTTTTGCCAGAAGTGTCAGAAAGGCTTCGTCCATTCTGGCTGCGGTAGCAAAATATCTGCTTTCTGATCTATTCAATCGTTCTCACCTTCTTTCGTGTTTTTGTTTACTTCTCACTGATTTCTTTTGCCAGTTCCATGATTTCAAAAGCGTATTTCTGCTTGCCCTGAGCCAGCAATTTTTTGTAGATGGGGTAATTAACGCCCATACCCAGCAGCCCGATAATGCCGACAATCACGCCGAGGACAAACATAGTGGTGCTACCGCTGCCGATGACCTTCATGGAAAGGCACATCCCGACACCGGCTACCAACGCTGTGATAATACCGAAGGTGTAGGTAAAAACGTTTGCGGGAAGCTTGGCTTTTGCATCCAGCTTGCGAAGAGCGACCACCTTGGAGGTGTCCTTGGGTGCATATTCGTTTGCGAGTTGTTCTGCATAGGATTTTATCTGTATTCATGGCTTGTTGCCTCCTTCATTTGATGGTTCTATGATACCAGCAAAGAACGAGTAACGGAACAACACTGACGGCAGTTTGTGTTGAGTTCAAGAATTGTGTAAGTTTCGATTTTCTTAATTCTACAAACTGAAAGTTATAGTGCTATCTTTTTCCATTTTCTAATCTTAGTTCTAAATGTTCCGAACGGAGCAACCGTGTTAACATGTATAAACTTGTATACTTCCCAGACCGCTGTTTTGGTTGCTTCATCGGCCCACTTTCTCATATGTGGCTCGAATAACTCTTCGTCGCTTAATGAGTCAATCATTTCATAAATCGAATTAATATTCTCTTTCAGCATATCTTTCAACTCCTGCAACGACAGATAAGCATATGTATCTGTAAACCATTGATATAATTCGCCAAGCTGATTCCACTTAAAATCATCCGAAGGAGTCTTGACATGAAGACCATTTCTTTCGTCTGATTCCCATTTAAGAACAAGAGTTGTCCAGCCAACCTGGTAAGCAAGATTTTCTGCTGGAGTTCTGTCAACTTCCTCAACTCTCTTATCTTTTAATGATTCCGGAATAATATCAAATTCTGAAATGTACTTTGCAAAACTTTTATTTATCTCGTTCTTAAGTTCATCTTTGTTCTCGTATGTTCTCACTAGTCTATCTCCTCAAATACCAATTTCACGACATCATTTCTAATACAGATTTTACCGTACTTTTTAATCTCAGTCCATCCTTTATACCCAGGCGATAGAAAAACTCTTCTGTTTCTGCTCCGCTGGCAAATATTTCATCACAATACTTCGTAAGCACTTTCTCTTGTTCCGGAGACAGTGTTTCCAAAAAGCTTCTGGTATTCCTTCTCGATATTTTCATTAAATGACTGTGTATCTTGATTTGATTTCCATTCAGAATATGCTTTGCTCATACGATTGGCGATTATCTTATCAACAGATTCCTCTACGTCTTTTCTCTGACATTTCTTTATCTTTTCTTTGAAATATGAAAGAAAACTTATCCCTTCATATAACGAAACGCTCAGAGCATGTTTTACAGTGGTCAAAAGCAATCTTTCGAAAATTTCTGCATTTTACTTGAAATTCAGTAAAGAATCGGGTTGCCTGTACATAGTTTCCGCTTTCAAAAAATAAAAAAATTTGTGTTTTTGAAAGCGACATCTTGCATATACTTTTAGCAGACAGTATACTAAGTACAACGAAGCGGTTTCGGAAAATGAAAAAACTTCAATTTTTGAAAGTGGGGGACTATATGAAAACAATCACGAGAGCAAAATATCTCGATAGAATCATTGAACTGAATGGCACTCCTGACATCAAGATCATCACAGGTATTCGTCGATCTGGTAAGTCCAAACTGATGCAGGCGTATATTGCGTATCTGAAAAGCAACTTTGAAAACATCAATATTATCTTCATTGACTTCATGGATTTAGCGTATGAAGAAATCAAGGAATACCATGCCTTACACGCCTATGTGGAAGAACATTATCAGGAAGGCAAAACGAACTACCTGTTTGTAGACGAGGTTCAAATGTGTCCCAAGTTTGAGCTGGCAATCAACAGCCTGTACTCTAAGGGAAAATACGACATCTATGTAACAGGCTCTAATGCTTTCCTGTTGAGTGCGGATCTGGCAACTCTGTTTACCGGACGCTATATTGAAATTCATGTGTTTCCTTTCAGTTTCCAGGAATATTGCCAATTTTATGATGATATTAGCGACAAAGATAAGCTCTTTGATGAGTACGCTATCAAAGGCGGTTTAGCAGGTTCCTATGCCTATCGAACCGAAAAAGACAGAACAAACTATATAAAAGAAGTCTACGAAACCATTGTTACAAGGGACTTGGTACAGAAATATGCTCTGCCGGACACTTTGGTTTTGCAGCGTCTGAGCGAGTTCTTGATGGATAATATCAGCAATCTGACTTCTCCTAATAAGATCAGTCAGCTACTGACAGCAAATGAGACTCCAACCAATCATGTAACCGTTGGAAAGTACATTAAGTATTTGTGCAATGCTTTTGTATTTTATGATATTAAGAGATACGACATCCGAGGTAAGAAATACCTTGAAAGCTCTGAAAAGTTCTATTTGTGTGACAGCGGTATTCGATATGCAATACTGGGAAGCAGAAATATGGATTATGGCAGAGTATATGAAAACATTGTTTGCATCGAGCTTCTTCGCCGTGGATACGATGTCTATGTCGGCAAGCTCTATCAAAAGGAGATCGACTTTGTTGCTCAGAGAGGCAGCGAGAAGATTTATATTCAGGTCAGCGACAACATTTCCGGGCAGGAAACATTTGAGAGAGAATGCTCTCCTCTGCTTCAGATTCGAGATGCTTATCCGAAAATGATTATTGCCAGAACCAAACATCCCCAATATAGCTATGAAGGAATCGAAATTCACGATATAGCCGATTGGTTACTACAAGAATAAGAAGTGCGAAATATCTCTTACGAGTCTTCTTGCGAGTTTTTTAAATACCACTCGTAAGAAACTCGTAACATTAGATTTTTCAGTAAAGAAAAAGAGCATATGGAATTGAATCCATACACTCTATGATTACTGGAACTTTATTTCATTTTTAATTCTACAAACTTGAAGTTAGCGATTTCTTTTTCCGGTATTCTCTGTCCCACGGATTTCCTCATGATAGAAATAATCTACGATCACCGGATGCCCCTGCGGGACTCTGCCATAAGGCATTTCATTATCCACAAAGGCACAATCATACTTCTTAGCCATTTTCTCAGCTTTTTACTTCAAGTGCTTCAAAGTAGCTGCGGTTATGCTTGTTATAGATCTCGTCGTAAAGTGGTACAAGATCAGGATATTGTCCGGCGATATAATTCATAATTGTCTTTTTGAAACCGCCTCGAAGATTGAGATTTTCGAGCCAGAACAGATCGCACTGATCCTTTACCCGCTCAAAGATTGCTTCAAAAAATCCGTGATACCGGGGAATACCGGGGATACGAAACAGACTGTACGGATACCTGCCTTATATACCTGCTTCATAGCAGCGATACGGTGCTCAATGCTCGAAGCAGAATCCATATCGTTCTTGAAATTTTCATCTAGTGTGTTGATCGACCATGAAACGGTTACACGTCCAAGCTTCTTCAACAGATCAATATCCCGTACCACAAGATCAGACTTTGTGCAGATCAGAATATCTGCGTCACTGCCAATCAGCTGCTCCAGAAGTTTTCTGGTATTCCCAAATTGCTCCTCCTGTGGATTGTAGCCATCCGTCACAGAACCAATGACCACCCGCTGTCCGGCATATTTCTTCGGATTTTTAATTTCCGGCCAATGCTTTACATCAAGGAAAGTACCCCATTCCTCCGTGTGTCCGGTAAAGCGCTTCATAAAAAGAAGCATAGCAATACTTGCAGGCATGTGTACAGCCCACATAGGGATTGACCGAGTAACCGCCTACCGGCAGAGACTAGACTTAGTCATGATGTTCTTTGCTTCCACCTCACGAATGAGGATTCCATTTATTACTTCTTCCATGATTTCTGTACCTCTAACACTTTATTGAATTCCTCCGGCATTTCCTGAATCATATTTTCATCCCCTATGATAGGGACAAGGTCTTCCTTCATAAACACCGGAATGCCGAGCTTATGTGCCTGGTCCGTCAGAGACCATGCCCATTCCGGCTCCGTATGAATCTTCCTGCTCTGAGCTCCGGTCATGGTGCCGACAACGATCCAATTGATTCCGGAAAGGTCAACTGTGCCGGGATCATCGAATAACGGCTCAAAGGTAACATGGTAATGTTTTGCTCTGACGTTTTTCCGAAGGGCGTCGATACGCCACCGTTCTGCTTTCCTCGTCACCGTAACGCCAAACCATGCGTTTTCCAGATCGGTATCAAAATCCAGCAAATCAGGTCGCTTAGTAAGGAACAGGAACTGATGCTGTGGATTTTCACGGATCCTTTGCAAATACCTCGTCTCTCCATTCCGGCTTCCATCCAGAGAGATCGCTCATGCCGGTAAGAAGAAAGTTCTGCGGACGTTTCTTTTCCATCATCTTGAGCTTACCCGGAAAGAATTCAGGGTCAGCGAAATTATCAATCATATGCCAGCGTTTCACGTTGTTGCGGGCATAGCAATATGTACACCCCACTGTGCAGCCAATGACGATATTCATGTTCTGAATCTGATCTTTGATACAAATACTCATGACTTCTGCCACTCCTCAAGATTCTTTCTGATGCGGTCGAGGCATTCCTCAAACCGGGTAATTTCTTCCTCTGAAAAACCTTTGTAGTAAATACTGCCCATCTCATCAGATACAGAATCGTACTCGCCCTTTAAGGCATGTGCTTTCTCAGTCAGAAACAGGAGCGTTTTTCCTTTTGTCCGTTTCAGACTGAACACGGCTTATCAGCCCTTGATTTTCCATTCTTTCCAGCATCGTAGTAAGAGATGTTATCGCGCTAATCCACATTTAGTCGAGAGTGACCTGATTGAAATACCATCCTTCTGCCACAGCACATAAAGAATACGCCCCTGGGCTCCATTAAACGCATCAATATTCTTTTCACTGAGAATCTTCTCGAAAATCCGGTCTCCAAGCTGTTTTATTTTGGTGACAAGAAAGCCTCCATTCATTTCCATACAAAAGCTCCTATATAGTAGTTTATTCAAAACATACTATATAGGAGCTTTATTGTCAAGAGTTTATATGTCTTAATAGGTAAATTCCGTTTTTTTCAATTCTCCAAACTGGATTTTGTTTTTTGATACTTATTACACTTTTGCTTTTTTCTTAATCATACATATTGCTGCTAAAGTAACTATAACATAACCTAATAGTGCAATAATTGATGATTCAATTCCAAATTCTCCACCAGTGAAAACAAAGTCTTTTGAATCAAGTACATATGTCATAACCGAATATTCATCTGCCTTTTCGCTTATTGATAAACCGCCGCCAATAATTAAAATATTCCAAAGTGAATGGACAATTCCGCTGTTCCAAACAGAACCACTTTCAATAGCAACCATTGAGAACATTATTCCCACCATTGTTCCAGCAATAAGAACCAACAGGCTACTTATAATGGAAAAATCCATTCCTATAATATGTACTAATCCAAATAAAACTGATGGAATTAATACAGCTACTTTAATATTCCATTTCTCTTTTAACAGATTTAGAATAACTCCACGAAAAACCATTTCTTCAACAAAACCAGCGGCTATGCCTGTAAAAGCAATACCAGCACTCAGTGTTGAAAAAATCTGATTACTATTCATTCCAGAAGAAACGTACTTTCCAGAAAAGAAAAAAAGATAAACCGCTTTTACTATCACAGGTAATAATACACCTACAATAATCCATTTAGCTTTAATTGAAAATTTTGGCATTCCCAAATTTTCTATTTTTATTTTAAGTAGTCTTTTTGAAAATAATTCACTTAAAACAAATGTGCTAATCCAACATATATAATTCCTGCTATAATATTGCATATACCTTCTGGAATTTTAACCAAAACAAACAAACTTGCCACTAACTGAGCTAATATTTGAGCTACTATCAATACAATGATAGCTCCCAAAGCCCCTCCTATCGTCTTTCTTGTACTCATAAAATGCTCTCCTTTATCTTCATTATTGCAAAAAATTACTACCAACTTAACAAATCCCGATTGAGATTTCACCTGTTTTAAGAGATTTGATAACTGTTATATCTTGTTATTAAATTCTCTGCCAACCCTTGAAAACACTGGATTTATCGCAGATGAGCTTTCCCTTATTCTTTCCCTTGTGTTATATCGTCCCATCAGTGTTTACGAATTCTGATAAGGGCAAATACAAGGGCAAGAAAATCATATAAAACAGTATAACACAAAATAAAAGTGACATGGTGAACTGATTGAAATGCTTCTGATTTTTGTATCTGATGATTGATTGAATGATAAGGAGATAGGATACGATACGATGAGAACGATATTTGCAGAATACAATCCACACAGAAACAGTATTGATGTTTATACCAGTGCTGGCTATATGCTTCGCATTGATTGTTGGGAAGCAGAAAAGAATTTAAAAACCACTCCCGGATCAGACTGTGCATTAACTTCACTTGCAGTTGATGAACCACTTGAATATGCAAGATTATATCTTGATGGAAATTTGCAGATGTGGGTGAACGCGGAAGATTCATTAGAGATATAGAAATACCTTTTAGAACAAAGTAGTCTTTCGCCTCTACGAATATAATTGTGAATTAGACGCTTATATCCGAAATAAACAATTGGAACATACCCGACAGGAGAACTTTCTTTGATAAGTCACGAAAAAGAAACAGTCTATCAGAAAATGCAATCTGACACATAGACGGGCTCGACACATAGAATAAACAAGAGGACTTGCAAGGTTTGTGACCTTCTTTCAAGCCCTCTTATGTATCATTGCGGTACTGGCTGTGTCCGTTTCCGTAAAGGACTGCTCTAAGTGTATCGGCTTCACCTTGTTCCTTTACCTCACTATTCACAAATCACTTTTGCTATTTTCGCACTAATATTGCAAATAAAACAATTAGAACTAATATAATTATCAAAAAAATAAACCTTATTTGACCATGAAATCCTAATCCAATCCACTGCAATACTATTATTAACACAAAAACTAATAACGCCCAATACTCTTTTTTTTCATGATTTTCCTCCTTTCTTGAGGAATTTAAGATTTATAGACGACTTTAAAAGAATGCGCATGTTTTTGTATACACTTAATATATATCACGCTTTTAAAAAATAAAAGACTTGGTTTGAATTATTTTTTATAGTATTCTATAAAACGGTCAATTTTAAAAATCACGAAATTGCAGGCTTTACAACACTTTGTAACACGATATAGGTCTGTCCGATAATCCCTCTCATATAAAAATAATCAATGCTTCATTTTTAACACAGGAAGATAAAGACATCTCCCTGTGTTTTTCTTAATAATATCCCCGCTCTTCTCGCCAGTCTTTTTTACATAACATCGAATTCCAATATAGACCACATATACAAGTAGTAACAGTACAATGAGGTTTATCGGAATGACAGATTTTATCCATTCGCCAAAGTAAATTACAATAGCTGTACTCGTTATCGCCACCATAATGCTGATGATATCCCAACAATATTTCCGGTAGATTTTTCCCACCTGATAGCCAATCCCAATTATCAGTAATCCCGTTATTATAAATAAAATTCCCATAACAATAGCTACGATCAGCCAGTACATAAGCCCGGAAAGGATACGGTTAGGTATTCCGCTGCTTAACTGTCCGAAAGAATCTGCACCTGTAACAAATTCTCGAAACAGGTTTATGATTCCTTTACCAATCGTACCGAAAAAAAAAGGTGATACAGTCGTTAAGAAAAACTGGCGAAAGAATAGCCGTAAACAGGGTTATTGTTATGCTGTACCATGCCAACAGGGAACATAAGGCTTTCATAACCTGTTGTCATTTGTTTATATTTTTTCTCCAACTGAATTTTTCGGTTATCGCATTTTTCTTTTGCTTTCTGATAAGCAGTACGGTCACAGTTATCGCATTTCTCATAAGGCACTTTTTTCTCAACAGCTACCTCTACCGTCTTTTGGTATGTCTGTGCATAACGTTTTGCCTGCTCCGCTTTTTCGTACTTAAATTTCCATGCCACGACTTCTGCGTCGGCTCTTTTCCTGCTGTCTGTCTCGCTGGTTAATTGTTCCTCTGTTTGCTTTAATTTTGTCCGCAATGCTTCGATATTCTCGGCTCTGTTTTCGCTGTTCAATTTCTCGTTCAAGGTCAGCGATCTGTTTAGCTGCCTGTTCAGTTCCAGAATTGTCTGGTCTTTCTGATCCAGTTCGTCCTGCATCTGTTCCGTCATTGCCAGGAGTTCTTCCACCTGCCCGACGTTCTCTAAGTTTACGCATTCGTTCATCAATATCCCTCGCTTTCTCTATCTGCTGTTTAATGTCAGTAATAAGCTGTTCTCGTTGTTCAGCTTCTGCGTTAATTCCTGCCATTGCTGATTCTCGGTTTCCAACTGTTCGATTCTGTTTTTCTGCTGCTCAATCTGGGAAAACAGTTCTTCTGTATCTGGCAAAAGATTCAGCAGTCCGGATAACTCGCTGTTTAATATCTGCAAACTCTGGTTCTGCTCCTGAAAGGACAGAAGCTGTCTGTCCCGTTCCTGTAATTCCTGTACCATCTCTGCCATAAGGTTCTGCTGTTCCTCGATCTGGTTTATCATTGACTCCATCATGGGAATGACTTCCCGGCTTTCTTCTAATGTCATTTAATCGCTCCTTCCACTGTGATAATGCACCAGATACTTTTCCGAAACTGTTCTGTATCTTTTTCAACAGTGCGTTTTGTCTTTTTATGATCTGGTTTTCCTCTACTTTCCATGAAGCGGTCTGTACCTGTCCACTCTGGAATTTCTCATCAATCTTTCTTGCATCAGCACCCTCATGGATTGTAGGGATTTCTAATTTTCCCTGTCTTGCATAGGAACGGTGGTCAATCTGTTGTTCTACTGATAAATGGTCATTACAGACTTTCGCCCATTCGCTCCGCCATAATTCACAATTCTTTGGATTATTCCATCCGGTAGCATCGGTCAATACACGTTTCCATTGTTTACGGTTCCTTGCACCGACTTTCTGATTGCCATTTTCGTCCAATACCGGAATTCGGATTCCATGACGGTCAGGATTCTTTTTATCCTGCCACCAGTCCGGGTGGGATTCATCAACCACAATATTTCCGTCAGTATCTCTGACAAACTCCCAGTCTTTGACTTCTTTGTTTCCCCATGAGTGGTCGGGATTAAAGGGACGCATGGTTACAAGTAAATGCACATGCGGGTTTCCGTCGCCCTTATCGTGAATGCTCCAATCTGCACACATGCCTTTGTCTATAAAGTTTTTCTGAATATAATCTGTTGTATATTCAATCTGTTCCTGTCGGCTCCATTCTTTCGGAAGTGAGAACTCAAATGACCTGCCGAGTTGTGCATCTGCACTTTTTTCTATCCTCAAAACTTCATTCCATAAACGCTGCTTCTGAAAAGTAAGTTTAAATTTTTTCAGTGCGGCTTCTTTGTTATCTGCCCTTTTATATCGGACAGATTTCTGAAACCGTTTGATATTTTCAGCAGGTACATTCAGCCATTCCTGTGGTGCATTTTCACACATCATCAGGCTGGTATAAACAACTTCTCTTTTGGAAGTGTAATAGCTGATTCTGCCGATTTCTTCATTTTTCATCACATCACCATTGAGATAGGCAGATGCTGATATGATGGATTTCCCTTTGCTGCGTCCAACAATCTTTACTGTATAATGAAAAATCGCCATGATCCGTTTCCCCCCTTTCTGCCGTATCCGGCTTTGATTTCCGGCAGTTAACATTTCCTGTAAAAGAAAATGGTATCTGCCGGAACGCCCTCTGCGTAAGAGTGCTCTGTGCATAACAGCCTGCATGGAATGCGCCCCTCTGGCGAAGAGTGCCTCCTGCGGCATGATCAGGTCTGCATGAAATGCCCGCCGACGGAACGCGCCCGGCAAGCATAAGCGCAGACCGGTTGCCGCTTGCGGCAAACTTATTAGACGACCTCTGGTTGTCCATAAGTGCGCCCTTCATAAAAAAGCAATGAAGGGAATGGAAACTCCACTCCCTCCGGCATTACACTTCCTCCGTATTCGCAACTGGCTCTTTTTGCATTGCCTTTGAGAAGAATTTCCCATTTGCTTCCTGCCTTTTTAAGAAGCCGATCAGCTTCGGAATATCTTCTTCCTCAATCGCAGAACCCAGCACCGATTCCACCGCACCGCCAATCTGACAGAGCCTGTGGGTTCGTTTTTTTGTTTCCACATCTTTCTGACGTTTCTTCAGTTCCCGTTTCTGTGCTGCATACTGTTTCGCTTTCTCAAGGCTTTCCTGTTCTTTCTTTTCCAACTGGAGCATACGCTCCTCATAACTCTTTGTTGATCTTGCCATAAATATCATCGTCCTTTCATTTTTCTTCCAAACATAAGTTTCCTGTTGTCTGTCAGACGAAGTACATGGTATAATCTGCTTGCGTGTAGGTATATCATGGCTTCGGTCTGATAAAACCTTTGGCGGTTTCTTCGGGAACCGCTTTTTAAGTTGAACCGTTTCTTGTGACTGCTTTCACATTTCCCTTATCCCTCAAGTCCCTGCCCTCGTTGGCTTCCATAAAAAGTTCCAGCATATCCGTTTTGATCAGGACTTTTCTCCCGACCTTTAATACCGGAAGTTTCTTCCATTCCACCAGTTTTCTCAGGGTGTTCCTGCCGATTCCCGTATAATCAGCAGCTTCCTCAATAGATAAGGCAATCTTTCTTTGCGTCATGTGACCACCTCCTTATAAATTGCATTATGCAATTTCTTTTGTGCTGTCAGTATAACGTGTTTATATCGTCTTGTCAAGCATTACGAAATCATATTGTTTATTGTTTAATTGCATATTGCAATATTGTTTGTTATGTGGTATAGTAATGACATACCGAAAAAGGAGGCACATCAGCATGAAAGATAAAGAATTACGCAAGCTGATCGGTAGCAGGGCAAAACAGCGCCGTACAGAATTGAATCTGACACAGCCTTATATCGCTGAAAAGATGGGTGTGACTGCATCTACGATTCAGAGATATGAAGCCGGAACGATTGACAATACAAAGAAAATGGTGCTGGAAGGTCTTTCAGAAGCTCTCCATGTATCTGTGGAATGGCTCAGAGGGGAAACGGACGAATATGAAACCGACATTACGGATAAAAGAGAATTACAGATTCGTGATGCCATGACGGATATTCTCAAACAGTTACCTCTTGACCTTACGAAAACAGAAGATGCTTTTTCCAAAGACCTACTGCTGTTAATGTTGAAACAATATGAACTGTTTTTGGATTCGTTCCAGTTCGCCTGCAAGAATTACAAAGGCAATACCAAAGAAGCGGACATTGCAAAAGTAATGGGATTTGAATCGAAAGATGAATATAATGAGATTATGTTTCTCAGGGAGATCACGCATACTGTCAACGCATTTAACGATATGGCAGATGTTGTAAGGCTCTATTCAAAGAAACCGGAAGCGGCAGAACAAAGGCTTGCAAATCTTTTATCCGAAGTTATGTATGAGGATTCTGAATCGGTATAGTAAGATAATCGGAGTTATGATATACTTACACGCAAGAAGCATTTCAACAGTTCCGATTGTCTGATATCGAAAGGAGACATACGATTATGGCAAAAGGATCTGTTAGAAAAAAAGGAAAGAAATGGTACTATCGCTTCTATGTAGAAGATGCAAGCGGTAAAATGGTTCAGAAAGAATATGCTGGAACCGAAAGTAAAAGTGAGACGGAAAAACTTCTCCGCAAGGCACTGGAAGATTACGAAGATAAGAAATTTGTTGCAAAAGCAGATAACCTTACCGTAGGTGAACTTCTGGACATGTGGGCAGAAGAAGAACTGAAAACCGGAACACTCAGTAATGGCACAGTGGAAAATTATCTCAGTGCAATCCGTTGCACTAAGAAACACCCGATTGCAGACCGTAAACTGAAAACAGTTACTGCCGAACATTTACAGGCATTTCTTGATCTGCTTACATTCGGTGGCGAATTTCCAGACGGAAAAGTGAGAAAAAGGATACAGTAAAGATTATATCCATTCTTTTTTTCCGCAGTGTTGCAGCAGTCATTCCGTTTTGCAGTATTTCCAAAACAGTTAATCAGTTTCAATCCGATGCAGTATATTAAGCTGAAAAAAAAACAGGCAGAGGAAGTTGACCTCTTTTCCGATGATGAAGTCGAAGATGGCACACAGCCGATTTCACATGAGGATTATGAGCGACTTATCAAGTATCTGGAAAAAAAAAATCCACCTGCGATCCTGCCGATTCAGATTGCATATTATGCAGGACTTCGCATCGGTGAAACCTGTGGTCTTACATGGCAGGACATCAACCTTGAAGATCAATGCCTGACCATTAAACGCAGTATCCGTTATGACGGAACGAAGCATAAAAATGTGATTGGAACAACCAAGCGAAAGAAAGTAAGGATTGTTGATTTTGGAGATACACTGACTGAAATATTGAAAGCAGCAAGACGGGAACAACTGAAAAGCCGGATGCAGTATGGGGAACTTTACCACCGCAACTATTACAAAGAGGTGCATGTAAAAAACAGGGTGTATTATGAATACTATCACCTTGACGGAACGCAGGAAGTCCCGACAGATTACAAAGAAATCTCCTTTGTCTGCCTCAGACCGGATGGTAGTCTGGAACTGCCGAGTACACTCGGCATTGCTTGCAGGTCAGTATCAAAAAAGCTGGAAGGATTTGAAGATTTTCATTTTCACCAGTTACGACATACTCTACACCAGCAACCTGCTCTCGAATGGAGCTGCTCCGAAAGATGTACAGGAACTGTTAGGGCACTCTGATGTCAGTACCACAATGAATGTCTACGCCCACTCTACAAGAAAGGCAAAGCGGAACTCCGCCAGACTTCTTGATAAAGTGGCAGGCAACGACTAAATAAAAAATTCCCTTATTTCCCTTGCTGATTCCGCATAAGGGTCAAAAATAAGGGAAAATACATATCATTTCACTATCTAAGGGGCTAAAAAGCCTGTAAAATAAGGAAAACTCAGGAAATCTCTCCACAAATTCCGATTTGTCATAATCATTCTATCATACCGTTATGAATAAATCATCTCTTGCAAAATAATTTCTTCTGCCCGGTTGTGAATGTTATTGCAACGCCGCACCCATTCCATTTCTTGGGTTCGTTTCAATTCCTCGGTCACGCCCTCGGCATCTTTCATCTGCTCCATGATGGTGTCTAACCGTTCCTGTGCCTGTTCGTTCAGGTCTGCAAGGTATGTCCATAACTCCCCAGTCAAGGTCAATGTGTTCAATCTGACTGGGTGGACTTCCCTTAAATATTCCCTGTGCATCCGTCCGTACTTTCCAATAGGGCGGTGTTCCTTCGGCAGCTTCAAATCCGGGATATAGTAATCTCCGACAAGGATATAATCAATTCCGTTTTCCGTTATTCTTGGTTTCAGTTCGCTCATGTTCCTTACCTCCTGTGGAAGTAGGCTCGTCTGGTACTAACTCAATCACATCGGTAATCTCACAATTCAGCGTTTCGCAGATACGGGCTAATGTGTCCATGCTGATGTGCTTTCCCTCTTTACTCATGTTGGCAATCATATTCGTTGTCATACCAGCGGCAAGCCTTAAATCTTCTTTTCGCATATCACGCTCTAACAGTGTGTGCCAGAGTGGTTTATAGCTGATGTGCATATTGTTTTTCCTGCCTTTCTACCCATACCACCGGGGCGGCTGCCCTGGCAGGAACTTTTTTCTCTTTATTATAACACCAATCTTGTGAAATCACAATTTATTCTTGTAGCCTGCCGCTGATACCGTCTGGATTGGT
>VOFJ01000279.1_pt1 | contig 40415 bp, 36 predicted proteins | sample 5384081 | NCBI WGS metagenome assembly VOFJ01 (sample SAMN12384729, study PRJNA508395) | human gut metagenome | isolation source: healthy gut I | host: Homo sapiens
AGAAGTTCCACAGAGCGTCCGCATGCAGGTACGACACGCCGAACTTCTCCTCAAACCAGTCGCCGTCCTGCTTTTTCGCGTACATGGTTCCGGCGGTGGTCCAGCCTTTGGCCTGCAGTCCGGTGTATCCGACGCGCGCGCCGATCGAGGGGGTGAACCATTTGCCGACGTGAATGTCCAGCGCCGGAGCCAGCCGTTTGCCGAATTTTCCCTGAGAGTCGTGCTCGCCGAAATAGAGGTTTATACCTCCGGCGATGCCGACGAAGATGTTGTCGGAGAGCCGGTTGGTTTCATAGGGGCCGCGTACGATGCGGTTTTGCGCATCCCGGTTGCCGTTCTCCTGCGCCGAAGCGCCGCCGCAGACGAGGGCGAATAATGCAATGAGGTAGAGACGTTTCATTTTTTAATGTTTATTGGTGATTGATGTGTCGTTCCGTCGGTTCGGCCGCAGTCAGGTATGCGTACGGCTGTTTGGCCCAGTTGCGCGCGGAGCGCGCCGGGGAGTCGAGTTCGTCGATATGGATGTTGGAAAGATATTCGCGCGTCAGCGATTCGTACTGCCTGTTCGCCTTGTATAAGGGTTGCAGGAGGTGGCTGTTCTCGTATGACCAGAAGCCGTTCGTGACCTCGTGCATTCCGCCTTCCAGCCGCAGCGTCAGGTCGTAGAGCGTCGGCCGCAGGTTGCGGTTCCATTCATAGTAGGTCCTTCCCGACTGGATGATGCAGGTCGCATAGTCGGTTTTGGCGACGAGTTCGCGCAGGACCCGGCGGTACATGTAGGTGTCCGCGCCCGGATTCAGACATGCCGCCATCAGTTCGCGGCTCTTCATGGGAGGGGCGCCGGCTTCCGACGCCTTGCGGAGTGCGAGCAGAATCTTTACTGCCCATAAAATCTTAAGTGAAAGTGTCAATTTGTACCAGCCTTTTAGTCAGATAGTTACACTGCGTCTCCGAGACCCCTTACTGTAAATAATGGGTCTTGTTCGTGTAAAATGCTGGTTGTCAGATGCTAAATAGCAGATTTGGACACAATTGCGGGAGAAAAAATCGAATGCGGTGTCCGGATTTTCGATTTTTTAAACAAGGAACGGGTTATTGCGCTAAAAGTCAGTTAATTAGCTGTGATGCGTAAATTTTTTTGCATGAAATGTTTGGTTGTGATTATAAATAATCCTATTTTTGCCGATGACGGGAAATGATTATAAAACAATTGTTTACGTTCCGAAGACACATTATTTACAGTAATGGGCCTTGTTTCTCGCTTCTGCAAAATTTTTTCCTGATACCAGAAAAATCCGAACGCTGCCTGAATCGGCCTGATCGTTACAGGTTGATGATTTTCCGATTGGCCTTGTCGATGACGTCGTGATCGAGCTGCGCCAGATAGATGCGCGTCGTTCGTTCGGAGGTGTGTCCCATGCCGGCGCTGATGACCGTCAGCGGCGTGCCGCAGTCGCGTGCCAGTGTCGCCCATGAATGGCGTGCCGCATAGAATGTCAGCGGTTCGGAAATTTCCAGCATCGCGCCGATCTTCCGGATGAATTTGTTCAGTTCGCGCTGCTGCTGACGGTAGGCGCGGTAACTGTCGTCGCGGGCGAGCACGGGCAGTATATAAGGTGAATCGCCGTTGTAACGGTCGATGATGCGCTGCAGGGGCGGTTCGATGCGCAGCGTGAGTGTCTGGCCGGTTTTCTTTCGTTTGTATGTCAGCACACCGTCGCTGATGTCGCTTTTTCGCAGATAGATCATGTCCACGAACGACATGCCGCGGGTGTAGAAGCTGAACATGAAGAGGTCGCGCGCCAGCGCATATTTCGGATGCAGTTCTGACAGGTCGGCGTCGCTGATCCGCCTGAGCGTTTCGCGCGGCAGCGCGCGCTTGCGGGTCGCCACCTGCCTGATATGCCTGCGGTAGAACGGATTGCCGCGGGATGCGATGAAGCTGCCCCTGTCCGCGGCCTTGTTGTAGACGGCCCGCAGGTAGCGCATGTGGAACACGACGCTGTTTGTCCCCAGTCCTCTTGCCAGAAGCCATCGTTCGTAACGTTCGAGCCATTCGGCGGTAAATTGTTCGGGCAGCAGTTTGCGGCCGTTCATGTATTTGACGAGCATGCGGTATGCCGTCAGGTAGTTTGCGGCGGAACCGTCTCTTCCCGTTTGTTCGCACTCGGCGACGTGGAGTGCGAAGCAGGACATGAAATCGGGGGGCGTTTTACTGCGGGGCTGCCCCGTGAATGCGGGCCGCCCCGTAAACGTGTGTCGGTGCATGCCGACTGAATCCGGTGAATACGTCATAGAATAGAATTTTGTGTGAAATCGTGCACAAGATAGAAAACCGCAAATCAAAGGCCGCACGATGCCTGCGAAGATTTGCGGAAACGGAGACCCGCTCGGCCTCCGGGCACAGTTCCGGGAACGGGAAAGACCACGGACGGGTCCGGCTGTGCGCTTGGAAAGAATGATCGGAATGTAAAAAGATCGAAAAGTTGCGTTCTGTTATTTTACTAACGGCGGCCGTGCGGATAATATTGCACCCTTCCCGGTGTCCGAACAGCGTATTGAGAACCTGTGCGTTGGCCTTTTGCAGATGCCGGGCCGCTTCTCCGTGCGCTTTTTCGCTGTCCGGCGGCTTCCGGCGGTTGGAATCCCGGTAAAACGGGCGGGACCGATGGTCTCGCCCGTTTTTTTGTTTGTGCGGGCGGCGCCCCCCGGACCTGTCCGCTGCGATGACCCGGCTTTGCCCTCCCCCTCTTTTTCTGCCGCACCGTCCTGCCGCCCCGTCCTGCCGCCCCGTCCTGCCGCTCCGTCTTGCCGCTCCGTCTTGCCGCTCCGTCCTGCCGCTCCGTCCTGCCGCTCCGTCCTGCCGCCCCGTCCTGCCGCTCCGTCCTGCCGCTCCGTCCTGCCGCTCCGTCTTGCCGCTCCGTCTTGCCGCTCCGTCTTGCCGCTCCGTCCTGCCGCCCTGTTCTGCCGCCTCGTCCTGCCGCCCCACCGTCCGGGTTCGGCAGGATTCGCCCCGGACGGCGCATGCCATTTCCTCCCTCTTCCCTCGGTCTGGGGAAAATCCGCCTGCTGTGAAACTCCGTTTTTGCATGACCTGACACGTGCGGCAACAAAAAAACGACCCCGTCGAGGGTCGTTTTCATCGTGTCGCGTCTCCGCTCAGCCGCAGATATAGACGCATCCGTAGACCAGCGCCGCCGCGAGCGCGCCCAGTACGGGGCCTGCGACGGGCACCCAGCTGTACTTCCAGCCGCTCGGCCCTTTCGCCCTGATGGGCAGGATGCTGTGGGCTATGCGGGGCGGCAGGTCGCGCGCCGGATTGATCGCATAACCCGTCGTTCCGCCCAGCGACATGCCGATCGCCATGATCAGCATCGTCACCGGCAGGCTCCCCAGACTCCCCAGCCCTATTTCGGGCGTGTTCTGTTCGTTGCCGATGGCCAGAATCACGAATACCAGCAGGAACGTTCCGACGAATTCGCAGAAGAGGTTCCGCGGCTTGTCCATGATGGCGGGCATGGTGCAGAACACGCCGAGCTTCGCACCCGGATCGTCCGTCGCGTCGAAGTGGTCCTTATAATAGATGTATACCAGCACTGCGCCGCAGAATCCGCCTAGCAGCTGCGCCGCGACGTATCCCGGCACCGACGCCCACGGGAACGAACCCGCGGCGGCCAGCCCGATGCTGAGCGCCGGATTGAGGTGTGCGCCCGAATAGGGTCCCGCGATCAGTACGCCGCACATCACGGCCAGTCCCCACGCGATGGTGATTACGATCCAGCCGCCGTTGTACCCTTTCGATTGTTTCAGGACCGTCGAGGCCACTACCCCGTCGCCCAGCAGTACCAGCACGAGCGTTCCGATGAACTCGAACAGGCATTTGGTGAAAAATGTGATTTCCATATGCGGTTCCGATTGGTTGGTTTAACTGCGCAATACCCGCCGTACGGCGTCTTTCCAGCCTTCCACGGCCTCGGCGATATGCGCCCTGTCGGTCGTCGGCTCGAAGATACGCTCGGCCTGCCACTGCCGTTTGATGTCGTCGATGCTGTCCCAATACCCTACCGCCAGCCCTGCGAGGTAAGCCGCGCCCAGCGCCGTGGTCTCCGTCACGCTGGGGCGTATGACGCGCGTGTCCAGCAGGTCCGACTGGAACTGCATCAGCAGGTCGTTGCGCGCCGCGCCGCCGTCCACTTTCAGCTCCCGGAGCGTGATGCCCGAATCGCGCTGCATGGCCCCGACGATGTCGAGCGTCTGATAGGCAATCCCTTCCAGCGCCGCCCGCGCGATATGCGCCGCCGTCGTGCCGCGGCTGATGCCGCTTATCGCGCCCCGCGCATACTGGTCCCAGTACGGGGCCGCAAGCCCCGTCAGCGCGGGCACGAAATAGACGCCGTTGGTGTCGGGCACCGACGCCGCCAGCTCTTCGATTTCCGACGACGAGCGGATGATCCCCAGCCCGTCGCGCAGCCACTGTACGACCGAGCCGCCGACGAAGATGCTCCCTTCGAGGGCGTAGTCGACCTTGTCGCCGATCTTCCATGCGATGGTCGTCAGCAGGTTGTTCGCCGAGGCGATCGGCTTCTCGCCGCTGTTCATCAGCAGAAAACACCCCGTGCCGTACGTGTTCTTCACCGACCCCGGCTCGACGCACATCTGCCCGAACAGGGCCGCCTGCTGGTCGCCCGCAATTCCCGCGATGGGCACCTTGTGCGCGAAAATCGTGGTCTTGGTCGCTCCGTACACTTCGCTCGACGATTTCACCGCGGGCATCATCGAAGCCGGAATGTCGAACAGCTCCAGCAGCTCCTCGTCCCACTGCAGTGTATGGATGTTGAAAAGCATCGTACGCGACGCATTGCTCACGTCCGTCACATGCACCTCGCCGCGCGTCAGCCGCCAGATCAGCCACGTATCGACCGTGCCGAACATCAGCTTGCCCTTCTCGGCCCGTTCGCGCGCTCCGGCGACGTTGTCCAGAATCCATTTTATCTTCGTCGCGCTGAAATAGGCGTCGATTATCAGTCCCGTTTTTTCGCGGAGGAATTCGGTTTTGCCGTCGGCTTTCAGCCGGTCGCAGTACTCCGAGGTCCGGCGGTCCTGCCAGACGATGGCGTTGTAGACCGGCTCTTCGGTTTCGGCATCCCATACGATCGTGGTTTCGCGCTGGTTGGTGATGCCTATGCCTGCGATGTTCAGTCCGTTGATGTCGATTGCGGCGATCGCTTCGGCGATGACCGACGCCTGCGACGACCATATCTCGTGCGGATTGTGCTCGACCCATCCCGGTTTGGGAAACAGCTGGGTGAATTCGCGCTGCGCGACCGACCGAATCAGCCCTTTGCGGTCGAATACGATCGCACGGGAGCTGCTCGTTCCCTGATCCAATGCCAAAATGTACTGTTCCATATGCTTGTGTTTTTGTGCTGTTTTCTCCGCCCGGCGCGGGGTTGCCGTCCCCTCCGTCTACAAATCTATCAAAAAAATCCGGGATTCGAAACGAAACCGCGAAGTTTTTTTTCGAAACCGATTCCGCGCAAGAAACCGACCGCCGGCCCCGGCAAGGCCGCCGCGCCGGCAGACAGGCTCCCGTTCCCTTGTTTGCATGCCGTCGGTTTGAAACCGGATCTCGTCGGGAACTTGCAGTCACCTCCGGAAATGCAAAAACCTTGCGTATCGTCGATACACAAGGTTTTTGCACGTTTGCCCTCCTTCGCAGGGCTTTATGAGCGGGAAACGGGGGTCGAACCCGCGACCCTCAGCTTGGGAAGCTGATGCTCTACCACTGAGCTACTCCCGCATTTCGGAGTACAAATATACTCCGCATTTTTCGATTTTTCAAGGTTTCGGGGCGGTAAATTTACCTTTACGCCACGATTTTTTTCAGCGATGCGAGGTTTTTCGCATTTTTGAGACTGCGGCCTTCGGGTGTGTAAAGGTAATCGAGACGGTCGCCGAAATGCGCTTCCACCTTGTTGCGCACGACCTTCATCGTGCTGTTCACCAGCCCGTTCTGCTCGGTGAACGGTTCGTCTACGATCGCCAGTCCCGCCGGCAGCCAGCGTTCGGGGAACTCCCCGCCGAATACGCCGCCGGCCCGGTAACGGTCGATTTCGCCGCCGAGGATCTCCGCCGCCGTCTCCGCCCGCTTTTCGCCCGCGATCCCGCGGCTGTCCAGCTCCCGCCGCAGCGCTTCGCGGTTCGGCACGACGATGGCGCCCGTAAACGGACTCTGGTTGTTGTGTATGATGATCTGGTCGATGTAGGGCGATTTGTCCACGATCGCCTCTTCCATTCCTTCGGGGCTGTATTTCTCTCCGTCCGAAGCGATCAGCAGGCTTTTGAAGCGGCCCAGCACATAGAGGAAGTCGTCCTTCGAGACATACCCCATGTCGCCCGTGTGCAGCCATCCGTCGCGGACGGTCTCGGCCGAAGCTTCGGGATTCTTCCAGTAACCGGCCATTACGTTTTCGCCGCGGATCACGATTTCGCCCTTTTCCCCGCGCGGCACCTCCCGGCCCGCTTCGTCCACGATTTTCAGGTCGAGCGGAATCAGGATTTTGCCCGACGAGCCGAAACGGTGCCAATGGTATTTGGGCGAATTGGTCGAGATGACGGGCGTGGCCTCCGAAAGTCCGTATCCCTGAAACATCGGAATGCCGATGGCGTAGAAGAACCGCTGCAGCTCCGCGTCGAGCAGCGCGCCCCCGCCCACGAAGAAGCGCAGGCTTCCGCCGAAGGCTTCGCGCACCTTGCGGAACAGCACGGCGTCGAACAGCCTGACCGCAGGCCACAGCAGGACGCGCCAGCCCTGCCCCCGGCCGTAGCCGTCCTTATTATATAGGTAGGCCGTGCGGAGCGCCAGATTGAACAGCCGCTCCGTGAAGCGGCCCTTGGCGCGGATCGAACCTTCGATGTTCTTGCGGAAATTCTTGGCCAGCGCCGGCACCGACAGCAGGAAGTGCGGGCGCACTTCGCGGATATTCTGCGGAATGTTCTTGAGCGTCTCCATCGGCGTCGCGCCGACCTGCACCGTCGCCACCGTGGCGCCGCATGCGATCATGATGTAGAACCCCACGACGTGCGCGAAGCAGTGGTCCAGCGGCAGTATGATGAGCGTCCGGAACGACGACGGAATGTCGATGCGCGAGAGCGACTGCTCGACGTTGGCCGTGTAGTTGCGGTGCGTCAGCACGACGCCCTTGGGATCGGCCGTGGTGCCCGACGTGTAGGTGATCGTCGCATAGTCGTCGTTCCCGATCCCCTGCCCGATGGCGAGGAACTCCTCGCGGTGCTTCGACAGGTAGTCGCGGCCCAGCCTGCGGAGCGTTCCCAGCGCGGTTTCGCCCGGCTCCAGCGGTATGTGGCCTATGACGATGATATGCTTGACTTCGGGCAGCTCGGCGCGTATGCGGCGGATTTTCGGCAGCTGGTATTTCGATACGAACAGCGCCTTCACTTCGGCGTGGCGCATGCGGAACAGCAGGTCGTTCGACTCTTCGAGCTTGACCGACAGCGGCACGCTGACCGCCCCGGCGTAGAACATGCCCAGCTCCGAGACGATCCATGCGTTGGACCCTTCGGCCAGTATGGCGACTTTGTCCTTGGGGCGAATCCCGATCGCGGCCAGTCCGGCCCCGGTCTCCAAGGCCAGCTCCTTGGTCTCGGCGTAGGTCGTAGGCTCGAACGCCCGGTGTTTCTTCTCCAGCAGGAATGTCTTGGCGCCGTATTTCTCCACGGAGCCTTCGAACAGGTCGATGATGGTCTTCTTCATGGTCGGTTCGTTTAGTCCATTTTCAATACGGCGAGGAATGCCGACTGCGGCACCTCCACGTTGCCGATCTGGCGCATGCGCTTCTTGCCCTTCTTCTGTTTTTCGAGCAGCTTGCGCTTGCGCGAGATGTCGCCGCCGTAGCACTTGGCCGTCACGTCCTTGCGCACGGCTTTCACCGTCTCGCGGGCGATGATCTTGGCGCCGATGGCGGCCTGTATGGCGATGTCGAACTGCTGGCGCGGGATCAGCTCCTTGAGTTTCTCGCACATCTTGCGTCCGAAGTCGTAGGCGTGGTCCGTATAGGTCAGCGACGAGAGGGCATCGACCGGCTCGCCGTTGAGCAGGATGTCCAGCTTGACGAGCTTCGACGGCTGGTATCCCGTGCGGTGGTAGTCGAACGACGCATAGCCTTTCGAAATGCTCTTGAGCTTGTCGTAGAAGTCGAAGACGATCTCCGAAAGGGGCATGTCGAAGTTGATCTCCACGCGGTCCTGCGTGATGAAGGTCTGGTTTTTCATCACGCCGCGCTTGTCGATGCAGAGTTTGATGACGTTGCCCAGAAATTCGGACTTGGTGATGATCTGCGCGAGGATATAGGGTTCCTCGATCTTGGCGATCTTGGTCACTTCGGGCAGTCCCGACGGGTTGTGCACCTCCACCACGTCGCCCTGCGTCGTGGTGATGCGGTACGACACGTTGGGCACGGTCGTGATGACGTCCATGTCGAATTCGCGGTAGAGGCGCTCCTGAATGATCTCCATGTGGAGCAGTCCGAGGAAACCGCAGCGGAATCCGAATCCCAGCGCCAGCGAACTCTCCGGCTCGAATGTCAGCGACGCGTCGTTCAGCTGGAGTTTCTCCAGCGACGCGCGCAGGTCTTCGTACTGGTCGGCTTCGACGGGATAGACGCCCGCGAAGACCATCGGCTTCACGTCCTCGAATCCGGCGATCGCTTCCCGCGCGGGGTTTGTCACCGTCGTAATCGTGTCGCCGACCTTCACGTCCGACGAGGTCTTGATGCCGGAGCAGATATACCCCACGTCTCCGGCCTTGATCTCGTCGCGGGGCTGCATCTTGAGTTTCAGCACGCCCACCTCGTCGGCGTCGTACTGACTGCCCGTGTTGAAGAACTTCACGTGCTCGCCTTTGCGGATCCGGCCGTTGAAGACGCGGTAATAGGCGATGATGCCGCGGAACGGGTTGAACACCGAGTCGAAGATCAGCGCCTGCAGCGGTGCGTTCTCGTCGCCCTCAGGCGCCGGAATGCGCTGTACGATCGCTTCGAGCACCTCCTCGACGCCCAGCCCCGTCTTGCCCGACGCCAGCAGGATGTCCTCGTCCTTGCAGCCGATCAGGTCGATCACCTGATCCTTGACCTCGTCGATCATGGCCGAGTCCATGTCGATCTTGTTCAGTACGGGGATGATTTCGAGGTCGTGCCCCACGGCCAGATAGAGGTTCGATATGGTCTGCGCCTGAATGCCCTGCGTGGCGTCCACCACCAGCAGCGCGCCTTCGCACGAGGCGATGGCGCGCGAAACTTCGTACGAGAAGTCCACGTGTCCCGGAGTGTCGATCAGGTTGAGCGTATACAGCTGTCCGTCGCGGGCCTTGTATTCCATCTGGATCGCGTGGCTCTTGATGGTGATGCCCTTTTCGCGTTCGAGGTCCATATCGTCGAGCACCTGCGCCTGCATTTCGCGCTGGTTCAGGGTGTTGGTTTTTTCCAACAGACGGTCCGCCAATGTGCTCTTACCGTGGTCGATGTGGGCTATGATGCAAAAATTGCGTATGTTCTTCATATATTCGTCTAAAAATGTGTGCAAATATACGAATTATTTTGGATTTCCGGGGATGCGTCCGCCCTGCCCCGCCGGAAAATCGTGCGAACCTGATTTCTCCTTTTCGTCGCGCCGGTATCGCCCCGCTTTTCCGGCCCGTCCCGGCAATCAGCGATCCGTTTTGCGATTGCCCTCGGCTTTCGCTATCTTTGCAGCCGCAAACACCCTTTCCGCATGAATACCGTATCGAAATACCTTTCGCTGGTGAAGTTCGCCCATACGATCTTCGCCATGCCTTTCGCCGCCGTCGGCTTCGTCTATGCCTATGCGACGCTGCCTGCCGGGGCGCACGACGCGGCGTGGTGGCTCACGCGCGCGGTGCAGGTCCTGCTCTGCATGGTCTTCGCCCGCAATACGGCCATGGGCTTCAACCGCTGGGCCGACCGTCGCATCGACGCCGAAAACCCCCGCACCGCGGGCCGCGAAATCCCCGCCGGCGTGATTCCGGCCCGGCATGCCCTCCGCTTCGTGGCGGTCAATGCCCTGCTGTTCATCGCCGCCGCTTCGACGATCAACCTGCTGACGGCCCTGCTGTCACCCGTGGCGCTGTTCATCATCCTGTTTTACAGCTACTGCAAACGCTTTACCGCGCTGGCCCATCTGGTGCTGGGGCTTTCGCTCGGCATCGCGCCCGTCGGGGCCTATATCGCCGTCACGGGGCGTATCGCCCTCGAACCCTGCATCCTCTCGCTGCTGGTGATGACGTGGTGCGGCGGCTTCGACATCATCTACGCCCTGCAGGACGCCGCCTTCGACCGCGAAAGGGGCCTGCACTCCATTCCCGCGCGCTTTTCGGCCCGCACGGCGCTGGCGTTGAGCTGCGGTCTGCACGCTGTGAGCGTCGCCGCCCTGTTGTGGTTCGCCTCCTGCTGCCCCGGTTCGGCGTGGTTCTGGACCGGAGCCGGGATTTTCACGGGCCTGCTGGTGCTCGAACACCTGCTCGTAACGCCCTCGCGCCAGCGCAATATCGGCATCGCTTTCGGCACGCTCAACGGCCTTGCGAGCCTCACGCTGGCCGCCGGAATAATCGTGGATTTGCTCAAATAAACCAAATAGCTTATATTTGCAACTTCAATCAGGTAAAAGTTAGGATAAAATGCTGAGCAGACAAATCGCACAAAAGCTTCGGGGCTACGAAACCCCTTTCTATCTCTATGATACGGCGCTGTTGCGCCAGACCCTCGAAAGCGTCGTCTACGAGTCCAAAAAGTACGGCTATAAGGTGCATTACGCCATCAAAGCCAACTATGACGACCATCTGCTGGCTATTATCCGCGAATACGGACTGGGCATCGACTGCGCGAGCGGCAACGAGTTGCGCAAGGCCGTCGAAGCCGGATTCGACCCCAAGGGCATCGTTTACGCCGGCGTCGGCAAGCGCGACAAGGAGCTGCGTTACGCCATCGGGCAGGAGATCATGGCGATCAACTGCGAATCGATCGAGGAGCTGGAGCTCGTGGACCGGCTTGCGGGCGAGGCCGGCAAGAAGACCGACGTGGCGCTGCGCATCAACCCCGATATCGACCCCAAGACTAATCACTGCATCGATACTGGTCAGGCCGACAGTAAGTTCGGCATTTCATATGAAGAAGTGCTTGAGCATGCCAAGGAGATCAAGTCGCTCAAGCATATCAATATCGTAGGCATCCACCTGCATATCGGTTCGCAGATCCGCGAGCTGCATGTGTTTGAGAACATGTGCAACAAGGTGAACGTCATCGTCGAGAACCTCGAAAAGCTGGGCTTCTCGTTCCGCTTCGTCGATGTCGGCGGCGGCTTGGGCGTCAATTACGACGTGCCTGAGAACGAGCCTATTCCCAACTTCGCGTCGCTCTTCTCGATCGTGCACAACCACCTCGCCGTCGGCGACCGCGAAGTGCATTTCGAGTTCGGCCGTTCGATCGTCGCCGAGTGCGGCGAGCTGATTACGACGGTGCTTTTCAACAAGACCACCGCCACGGGCCGCAAGCTGGTGATCGTCGATGCCAGCATGACCGAGCTGATCCGTCCCGCGCTCTACGGTTCGTACCACAACATCGAAAACATCACCTCGGAAGACGAGGTGCGCGAAAAGTACACCATCGTCGGCACGGCCTGCGAATCGACCGACGTATTCGATGAAAACGTCACGCTCCGCAAGACCCGCCGCGGCGATCTGCTGACCCTCAAGTCGGCCGGGGCCTACGGCATGTCGATGGCGTCGCGCTACAATCTCCACGACCTTCCGGGCGCGGTTTACAGCGACGAAATCCGGTAGACGGGCCGTCTGTAACCCGAACCGCCGAACGCTCCCGAACCGAACCGGACGTCAATCCGCCGAATTCGCATTATGTGGCTGACCCTCGCCTTCACCTCCGCCGCGCTGCTGGGCTTTTACGATGCGGCCAAGAAGCAATCCCTCACGGGGAATGCGGTGCTTCCGGTGCTGCTGCTCAACACCCTCTTCTCGGCGCTTTTCCTGCTGCCGATGATCGTCTCGGCCGAGTGCGGCTTCGGGTGGTTCGACGGCACGATACTGGCCGCCTCTTCGGGCACGCTCCGGGCGCACGGACTGGTGCTGCTTAAAGCGGTCATCGTCCTCACTTCGTGGATTTTCGGCTATTTCGCCATGAAGCACCTGCCGATTACCATCGTCGGTCCGATCAATGCCACGCGCCCCGTCATGGTGCTTGTCGGCGCCATGCTCATCTTCGGCGAGCGGCTCAACGCCTGCCAGTGGGCCGGCGTCGTGCTGACCCTCCTCTCGCTCTTCCTGCTGAGCCGTTCGAGCCGCCGCGAAGGGGTCGATTTCCGTCACAACGTCTGGATACTCTGTATCGCGGTGGCGGCTCTGGCCGCCGTCGTAAGCGGACTGTACGACAAATATATCATGGCGCGCCTCGACCCGGTCTTCGTGCAGGGCTGGTGCAACCTCTATCTGTTCGGCCTGATGTCGGTCGTCGTCGGCATCCTCTGGTGGCCGCGCCGCCGTACGACCACCCCGTTCCACTGGACTTGGGCCATTCCGCTGATCTCGTTCTTCCTCGTGCTGGCCGATTTCGCCTATTTCTACGCCCTGCACCAGCCCGACGCCATGGTCTCCGTCGTGTCGATGGTCCGCCGCAGTTCGGTCGTCGTCTCTTTCCTGTGCGGCGCCGTGCTGTTCCGCGAGCACAACCTCCGCTCCAAAGCCTTCGATCTGGCCTTTATCCTCGTCGGCATGTTCTTCCTCTGGCTGGGGTCGAGGTAATGACGACCGTGCCGAAGCGCGGGATTTGCATGCACACCTTTCCGTTTGGGCGCAGACCGGCTTCCGGTCCCGAAACCGCCGGTGTCAAAATAAAAAGACAACCCATTGCGGGCTGTCTTTTTATTTGCGGTATCGTCGGTCCCGGTCATATCAGCTGTTCCAGCCGGCTGACCGTCTTTGCGATTTCCGCATTCCCCGGCGCATAGTCTTTCAGCGCTCCCGCCAGATACTGTTCGTAGGCGTAGAGGTCGATCACGCCGTTGCCTGAGAGGTTGAACAGAATCGTCTTGGGCGTCCCCTCCTCTTTGGCCTGCATGGCTTCGCGGATGGCCGCGGCGATGGCGTGCGTCGATTCCGGCGCCGGGATGATGCCCTCGGTCTTGGCGAAGAGAATGCCTGCGGCGAGGGTCTCGGTCTGCGGCAGCGACTGCGCTTCGACGAGTCCGTCTTTGAGCAGCTGGCTGACGATCGACCCCGCGCCGTGGTAACGCAGTCCGCCCGCGTGGATGTCCGACGGCTGGAAATCGTGCCCCAGCGTATACATCGGCAGCAGGGGCGTGAATCCCGCCACGTCGCCGAAGTCGTACTGGAAACTGCCGCGCGTGAGTTTCGGGCAGCTCGACGGCTCGACCGCCACGATCCGGATTTTTTTGCCTTCCGTGAGGTTCTTGCGCAGGAACGGGAATCCCAGTCCCGCGAAGTTGCTGCCGCCGCCGAAGCATCCGATCACCACGTCAGGCTCGGCGTCGGCCATCTCCATCTGCGCCACGGCTTCCTGTCCGATCACGGTCTGATGCAGGATGACGTGGTTCAGTACGCTTCCCAGACAGTACCGCGTATCTTCGGGGTGTTGCAGCGCCACTTCGATCGCCTCCGAAATGGCCAGTCCGAGGCTTCCCGAACAGTTCGGGTCGCGTTCAAGCGCCGCACGGCCCGATGCCGTGAGCGTGCTGGGCGATGCGATGCACTCGGCGCCCCAAGTGTTCATCATCAGCCGCCGGTAGGGTTTCTGCTCGTAGCTGACCTTGACCATGTAAACCTGCAGGTCTATGCCGAAATGCTTGGCCGCGAATGCGATCGCTGCGCCCCACTGCCCCGCGCCCGTCTCGGTGGTCAGGCGGCGGATGCCCTGCTTGTAGTTGTAGTAGGCCTGCGGCACGGCGGTGTTGGGCTTGTGCGATCCGGCCGGCGAGACGCTCTCGTTCTTGAAATAGATTTTCGCGGGCGTGCCGAGCGCCTTCTCCAGCCCCGTAGCCCGCACGAGCGGCGTGGGTCTCCATATTTTGTAAATCTCCTGCACCTCTTCGGGAATGTCGATGAACCGCTCCGCGGACATCTCCTGATCGATCAGCTCTTCGGCGAAAATGGCGCTCATCTGCTCTTTGGTTACGGGCTGCTTGGTCGCGGGATGCAGCGGGGGCAGCGGTTTGTTGGGCATGTCGGCCACGATGTTGTACCATTGCGTGGGCATCTGATTCTCGGTCAGGCAGAATTTTTTCGTTTTCATACTCTTTTTTATTTTTCCGTTTGTTTTGTGAAAGTGCAAAAGAAAAAGCCCGCTGTTTACTCTCTCGTAAACAACGGGCTTGTGGCTGGTATCAGGTTTCAACTATACACGCACGGAGCCGCACTCATTGTCCACGAGAGTCAACGAGCGCCACCACCAAGCCTGTATGTTGAAATTGCGAATCATATTCTTTTCGGCAAATATAGCGGGTCCGATCCTTAAATCCAAATTTTTCGGCGGATATTTTCGATACCTACATATATGGCGTCCTCCCCTTTTCCGTGCCCGTCCGTCGAAAAGCCGGTCGGAAGCGCCGGCGCGATTTAGTGCGCCAATCTCGACGAGATTAACAATTTTTATGTATCTTTGTTCGATTTTAGCATGCCGTTCCGGACGCTGTGACGGCGGCACTTCCCGCCAAGGCGGGGATTCCGGGGCGGCCGGACCTGCAAACGCGGCCTTCCGCCGCGGGGAAGGCGGTCCGGCATGTTGAACTGCAAGAGGAACATTAAAGCTTTTAATTATGAATATTTCGTATAACTGGCTTAAACGCTATCTCGACACCGATTTTCCGGCCGAAGAAATCGCACGGATACTGACCGACATCGGACTCGAAGTCGAGGGTTTCGAGAAGATCGAGACCGTAAAGGGCGGGCTTCACGGCGTCGTGGTCGGCGAGGTGCTGACCTGCACGGACCATCCCGATTCGGACCACCTGCACCTCACGACGGTCGATGTCGGCGCCGGTGATCCCCTGCAGATCGTCTGCGGCGCGCCCAACTGCCGGGCCGGGCTGAAGGTGCTCTGCGCCACGGTCGGCACGGTGCTCTACCCCGGCGGCGGCGACGAGGAATTCAAGATCAAACGCAGCAAGATCCGCGGCGTGGAGTCGCTCGGCATGCTTTGCGCCGAGGACGAACTGGGCATCGGGGCCTCGCACGACGGCATTATGGAACTTCCGGCCGACGCCCGCGTCGGTATGACGGCCAAAGAATACCTCGGCATCGAGGACGACTACCTGATCGAGGTGGGACTCACCCCCAACCGCGTCGACGCCGCGTCGCATATCGGCGTGGCGCGCGATTTGGCGGCTTACCTCAGGAGTCAGGGCCTGAACGCCGAAGTGAAGATGCCCGACGTCTCGGCCTTCGCTCCCGACAACCATGACCTGCCGGTGACCGTCCGCGTCGAGAACCACGAAGCGACCCCCCGCTACGCGGGCGTGACGGTGAAGAACTGCAAGATAGGCCCTTCGCCTGAGTGGATGCAGAACTGCCTGCGCGCCGCGGGCATCAACCCCAAGAACAATCTGGTCGATATCACCAACTTCGTGCTCTTCGAGCTGGGGCAGCCCCTGCACGCGTTCGACGCGGCGAAGATCGAAGGCCGCGAAGTCGTGGTCCGCACCTGCGCCGAAGGCACGCCTTTCGTGACGTTGGACGGCGTGGAGCGAAAACTGACGGCCGACGATCTGATGATCTGCTCGGCCGAGCGTCCGATGTGCATCGCCGGAGTCTTCGGCGGACTGGATTCGGGCATCGGCGACACGACGACCGACGTATTTATCGAGAGCGCCTATTTCAACCCCGTGTGGGTGCGCAAGACTGCCAAGCGTTTCGGCCTGAACACCGATTCGTCGTTCCGTTTCGAGCGCGGCGTCGATCCCAACATGCAGGTCTATGCCGCCAAGCGCGCCGCCCTGCTGATGAAGGAGCTGGCCGGGGGCGAGATTTCGAGCGACATTACCGACATCTATCCCACTCCTGTCGAAGACTTCAAATTCGACATCTCCTTCGCCCGCATCGACTCGCTGATCGGCAAGAAGATTCCCGAAGATACGGTCCGCACGATCCTCGCCGCGCTGGAAGTGAAGATTCTCGCCGAGAAAGAGGGCGTGCTGAGCGTCGCCGTGCCGCCCTACCGCGTGGACGTGCAGCGCGAAGCCGACCTCGTCGAGGATATCCTCCGCATCTATGGCTACAACAATGTCGAGATTCCCTCGCGCGTCCGCTCGACGCTCTCCTATGCGCCGAAGCCCGACCGCAGCAAGCTGATGAATCTCGCGGCCGATTTCCTGACCTCCAACGGCTTCACCGAGATCATGTCCAACTCGCTGACCAAGGCGGCCTACTACGAGGGGCTGGAGTCCTACAAGGCCGAAAACTGCGTGCGCATCCTCAATCCGCTGAGCGCCGACCTGAACGTGATGCGCCAGACGCTGCTGTTCAACATGCTCGAAGCCGTGCAGCTCAACGCCAACCGCAAGAACGGCGACCTGAAACTCTACGAGTTCGGCAACTGCTATTTCTACGACGAGTCGAAACGCTCGGAGGAGAACCGCCTCGCGGCCTACTCCGAGGAGTACCGTCTGGCGATCGCCGTGACGGGCGTGGCCGAGCCTGCGTCGTGGAACGCCCGGCCGCAGGCCGCGTCGTTCTTCACACTGCGCGCCGTGGCCGAGAAACTTCTGCGCCGCTTCGGCATCGACATTTATGCGCTCCGGACTGAGACGCTGCAAAACGACCTCTTCGGCGAGGCGCTCTCGATGTCGCTTGGCGGCAAAGAGCTGCTGCAGATCGGCACGGTAAGTTCTAAAATCCGCCGCCGGCTCGATGTCAAGCAGGATGTTTACTATCTGGAGATGAATTTCGACGCGTCTCGTGAAATCGACCCGCAAGCATAAGATTGCGGCCGAGGAGCTTTCGAAGTTCCCCGAAGTGAAACGCGACTTGGCCCTTCTGGTGGACAAACAGGTGACCTTTGCGGCGCTGCGCGACGCGGCCTTCGCCGCCGAGCGCAAATTGCTGAAGAGCGTTTCGCTGTTCGACGTCTACGAGGGCGACAAACTTCCCGAAGGCAAGAAATCCTACGCCCTGAGCTTCATCCTCGAAGACAAGACCCGCACGCTCGACGAGAAGACGATCGAAAAGGCGATGAAGAACCTCACCGCGCAGTTCGAACAGCGGTGCGGAGCTCAGGTCCGCGGTTGATCCCAATCCGAATGCTGCTCGTCGCATCTCGGTGCGGGCACACGCCCGCCACGGTCATGCCGACGAGCTTATTGACCATAATCGAAGCCGCCTGTTCGTAAGTACAGGCGGCTTTTTTACCGAAACCATGCAACGAACCTCCCGAACGCTCTGCCTGACCACGCTGCTTTTCGCAGCCGGCGCCGCGCTGTTCTTTACCAACGCGGCGGTGATTCCGTACAAGGTCGCTTATCCGGTCCTGCTGCTGTCGCTGTCGCTCTTTTATCTCCGGCTGAAACCGCTGATTCCGGTCGGCGCGGCGCTCTTGTTGTCGGCCGTCGGCGATGTGGCGGGCGCCGGAGGGATGTTCATTCCGCAGATGCTGTTTTTCGCTTTGGCGCACGGAGCCTACATGTGCTACTTCTTGCCGCAGGCGCAAGTTGCGCCCCGGCCTTTTGTCTGGCCGGTGCTGACGGCCCTGCTGCTGTTTCTGTTCGTCTGCATCGTTCCCCGCGCCGCCGATCCGGCCGAACGCGCGGGCGTCGCCGTCTACGGACTCGTCATCGCGGGCATGCTGTACAGCGCGCTTCAGTACCGCGGAGCGTATGCCGCATGGTTCCGCCTTGCGGCCCTGTTGTTCGTCTTTTCCGACTCCGTGATCGCATGGGGACGCTTCGTCGCGCCCGTTCCCTGCCGGACCTGTGTCGTGATGATTACCTATTACGCCGCGCAATACCTCTTCTACCTCTTTGCCGTCAGAGCGGCGACTCTTTCCGACTCCCCGCATTGATACGGCCGTTGAAATGCCGAGCGGTATTGTAGTGCGATATTGTCATCGTTTATTTAGGCAGGAGGCGCACTGTATCGCGTGAGTTGTCTCCGCCAAGGCGGCTCCTTCCGTGTCATAGTCGCTTTTCCGGTCCGTCTTACAGTACCGGCTTTATCTGCGGCGGCTGGATCGTGACGTAGGGCGTGCCGTTGTCGTCGCAGGTCGAGACGATGCGGACGGATTTCACCGGCCGGCCGGGCTTTAAAGTTATACTGCCCTTTTCCAGATCGCCCGCGCGTTCGTATGTCGTGCCGTCGTACGACACCTCTGCATAACCGGTGGTTATAATGGTTTTGGGCAGCTGGCGGTTTCCCGTCTGCAAAAACATTTCGCGGCACTTCACCGGCTGTTCATAGGTGTAGAGTATCCAGTCCTGCTGACGGCAGGCGCGGCGCGTGCGCGCAAGTCCCTTGTAGGCCGAGGCGTTCGTATAGGGGAACTGCGTGCTTTCGCCCATCGAGGTGGTGATCGTCACGGCGGGCGCAAGGGTCCTGTAGTAGGATTTGTCGGCCGCATAGGGACTGCGTCCCGTCTTGTAGCGCGTCAGGAAGCGGTAGAGATGCGGTTTGTCGGTTTTGATGGGGCCGGTGTACCGATGCTCTTCGGGCGAATCGCCTTTGAGGTAGAAGATTTCCGAGCCGTCGTCCGCCACGACGGTGAAGGCGCCCTCCTTGTAGCTTACCTTGGGCGGGAAAAGCCGGAAGCGGATGCCCATGGCCGCCATGCGGTCGTAATGGTCGGTCAGCTCCCTGTAATAGGCGTCCCAGCCTTCGCAGTTGCCGCGCCAAGCTATGCGGGCGAGCGCGCAGATGCGCGGAAAACACATGTAGTCCAGATAGTCGGGCTTTTCAGGCTCGTGCGAAACGTAGGCTTCGCTGAAGAACGTCCCCTGCAGGCCGACGACGTTGCGCATCTGTTCATCGCTGAAGCCCTTTTCCGTAAAGTCGAATCCGAAGACCTTTTTGGCGTCGAAGACCGCCGCCCAGTCGTGCCCCTCCTCCTGCGGCGTCTGCCGCATGTCGAAATAGAAGTATTCGCCCGGCATCACCACGGTCTTGTAGCCTTTCGCCGTAGCGTCGAGACACGCCTTGACGCTCTGCCAGCCGTATACGAGACATTCGCGCGAGAGGCCGCCCGTGGTCACGGCTTCGTTCCACACGCCGGGACGCTTGCCGTTGGCCGCGAGAATCGCCGCCATGCGCTCCATGAAGAGGTCTTCCAATCGGTGCGGATCGGTCATGCCCCGCCGGCTCATCAGCCTGACAGTCGGGGCAGCGGTTCCACTGGGTCATGTCCACCTCGTCGCCGCCGACGTGTGTATGTACTCCGAGGGAAACAGCGCGCATAACTCGCCGAGAATGTCGGCCAGCAGCGCGTAATTCTCTTCGCGGGCCACGCACCACGCCGAACGGTAGTCGTAACCGTTGGTCGAAACCGTGTCGGGCGGATAGTTGCAGCGTATTTCGGGATGCACCGACGCGATGTTGCGGCTGTGCCCCGGCAGGTCGATTTCGGGGATGATCTCAATGTTGCGCGCCGCCGCATAGCGGATCAGGCCGCGCATCTCGTCCTGCGTGTAATACCCGCCGTACTTCTCGTCCCATTTGCCGTAGACCGGACGCACGGGCGAATCGCCGCCGCGGAAGCCGCCGATTTCGGTCAGTTCGGGGTGCGATCTGATTTCGATACGCCACCCTTCGTCGTCGGAAAGATGAAGATGCAATTTGTTGATCCCGTGATAGGAAAGCAAGTCTATGTAACGCTTCACTCCAGCTGCGTCGATCCATGTGCGGGCCACGTCCAGCATCATGCCGCGGTACGGGAAGCGCGGCGCGTCCTCGACCTTCGTGCAGGCGATCTCGACCGGAAGCGGACAGTTCTTGGCGTATATTTCGGCGGGCAGCAGCCGGAACAGGGCCTGCACGCCGTTGAATACGCCGCCGTACGAACCGCCCGCGATTTCGATCCGCTGCGGGAGCACCGTCAGGCGGAAGGCTTCGCCGCCCAGCGTCGGATCGGTCGAAAGCACGATCGCGTCGTCGGCCGACATACTGTCGCTGGCCGTTTCGACGTTGATATATTCGCGCAGGTAGGCGGCCAGCGGCGCCAGCGGCGTTTCGTAACAGAGCATCGTCCGGGAGCTGATGCGGCAGGCGCCCTCGTAGAAGGCCTGACGGGCCGGCGACGGCTGGGCGTATGTCGAGAGGCAGGTGCAGAACACCCCCGCAAGGGGCAGCAGGTATCGCAGTTTCATGGCGGTACGGAATTTTGTTTCGGACAAAGTTACTTTTTTTCCGCCGAATTGCTACCTTTGCTGAAAATAAATTCCGGCATGGACGGGCGCGCTCAGGCAGATCGGCCGACCCCGCTTCCCGAACAGCCATTGCCGTAAACTGTAACTGAGCATGGAAGATAAACGACTGGAGGCTACGGCCCGTTTGCTCGAAGTGATGAACACGCTGCGCCGCGAGTGTCCGTGGGACCGCGAGCAGACTTTCGATTCGCTGCGGAGCAATACCATCGAGGAGACGTACGAGCTGGCCGATGCCATCACCGACCACAATATGGAGGGCATCAAGGAGGAGCTGGGCGACCTGCTGCTGCATGTGGTGTTCTACCCAAGCTGGGCGAGGAAGCGGGGAGCCTTCGATTTCGGCGAGGTCGCCCGATGCCCTGTGCGACAAGCTGATATACCGTCATCCGCATGTCTACGGCGATATTCACGCCAATACGCCCGACGCGGTCAAGGAGAACTGGGAAGCCCTGAAACTCCGCAAGAAAAACCGCAAGAGCGGCACGCTGGGCGGCGTACCCCGCTCGCTTCCGGCCATGGTCAAGGCTTTCCGCGTGGGCGAGAAAGCCGCCGCGACGGGTTTCGACTGGCAGCGGCGCGAGGATGTGTGGGACAAGGTGAAGGAGGAGATCGCGGAGGTCGAAGCCGAGATGCATTCGGAAGCCCCCGGCAGCCGGGAGAAGCTCGAAGGCGAATTCGGCGACCTGTTCTTCGCGCTGGTCAATGCGTCGCGGCTCTACGGCATCGACCCCGAATCGGCGCTGGAACGTACGAACAAGAAGTTCATCCGCCGCTTCAATTACATGGAGGAAAAGGCTGCCGCCGAAGGACATACGCTCCACGAGCTTCCGCTCGAAAAGATGGAGGAGTACTGGCAGGAGGCCAAACACGAAGAGACATTCAATAGCATGTGTCCGCACTAATGCCAAGTCCCCTCCGAGGAGGGGATTTAGGGGAGGGGCAGACCTGAAAACACGGCTTTGCCGTGAATGTCCGCCCTCGGACACGCGGAGACGATACAAAAGCGAAGTGACATTTAATAGCATATAAACTTATGGCTTTGATTAAAAAGGTGCGGGGACATACGCCCGCAATCGGTGAAAATACCTTTCTGGCCGAGACGGCCGTCATTCTGGGCGATGTGACCATCGGCCGCGACTGTTCGATCTGGTACAACGCCGTATTGCGCGGCGACGTGAACAAAATCGTCATCGGCGACCGCACGAATATTCAGGACGGCGTGGTGCTGCACACGCTTTACGACGGCTCGCCGCATCCGTCGCAGACCATTATCGGCAGCGACGTGTCTGTGGGCCACAACGCCGTCATCCACGGTGCGCGCATCGGCGACAACTGCCTGATCGGCATGGGTGCTACCCTGCTGGACAACGCCGTGGTTCCGTCGGGCTGCATCATCGCGGCCAACGCGCTGGTGCTCTCCAACGCCCAGCTGGAACCCAATTCGGTGTATGCGGGCGTGCCGGCCAAGAAGGTCAAGGAGGTGACGCCCCAGCAGCGCGAGGAGATCATCCGCCGCACGGCCCGCGACTACATGCTCTATGCGTCGTGGTTCAAAGAGGAGGAGTAAACGGCGGATGGGGCTGCAACCGAAATATTCCGACCTGATTCTCAACCTGCTGGTGGCGCTGGCCGTCAGTCTGGTCGTCAATTTCTCCTACGTGCTGCTGCTGATCGTCGATCAGAAGAGCGACGGACAGCAGCGTCCGGCCAAGGCGAGCGTCATTGCGCGCGGCGAGGAGGGAACGCTGCGGATAAGTCCCGACGGTCACGGCTACATCGTCTACGAGAACGGCGACAGCGTCTATGTGATGATGCAGCGCATCTACCGGATGAACCTGAAGGACGGCGACCGTCTGGTGGCGAATCTGGCCGCGCCGCGCCGTCACGGGGCGCATCCGGTGATGACCGAACTGCGCATGCGCAACGGCGAGGAGTTCGATTACAGCACGCTTTTCAACCGGCCTTCGAAAACGACGGAACTCGCGCTGCAGCTCTTCTATTATCTGGTCGTTTCGTTCATCATGCTTTCGATCCTCACCTCCGTCCGCCGCAGGTACACGCCGGGCCGCTTCGTGCGCCACTGCATATGGTGCGTGCTGGCCGCCGCCGCGCTGTATATGGTCGCGCCGGTCACGGAGTGGCGTTCGGGGCGCATCATGCTGAACTGCATGGGCGACCATATTTTCGACTACATGCTGCTGCTGAAGTGTTCGTTCGCCGTGGCGGTGTCGATGCTCTACGGCTGGGTCTACGTGCTCAATTCGAAGCAGCAGGCCGTCGTCATGGAGAACGAGCGGCTCAAGAACGAGAACCTCACGACCCGCTACAACATGCTCGTGGGACAGATCAACCCCCATTTCTTCTTCAATTCGCTCAATTCGCTGGCGATGCTCGTGCGCGAGAAGCACGACGAGAAGGCGCTGACCTACATCGACCAACTCTCCTATACGTTCCGCTACATCATCCAGAACGGACAGAGTACGCTGATGACGCTCGACGAGGAGCTGAAATTCGTCGAGGCGTACAGCTACCTCTTCAAGATAAGCTATGCCGACAAGCTCTTCTTCGACATCGACATCGACGACAAGTACCGCTCCTGGACACTCCCGGCGCTGTCGTTGCAGCCGCTGATCGGCAATGCCGTCAAGCACAACACCATAACCCGCAGCAAGCCGTTCCATATTTCGATCCGCACCGAGAACGGCTGGCTGGTGGTGGCCAATCCCAAGGTGCCGAAGCTCGAACCCGAACCTTCGACCGGCATCGGACTGGAGAACCTGCGCAACCGCTGGCACCTGATAACCGGCCGCGACATCGAAATCATCGACACCGACAAGGAGTTCGTCGTGCGGATGCCGCTGCATAACCCCCTTGCAGGATGAAAGCACTGATCATAGAGGACGAAACCGCCGCCGCGCTGAACCTGAAAGCCATTCTGAAACAGGCGGCTCCCGACATCCGTGTCGTCGATACGCTCGAAAGCGTCGAGGAGAGCGTCGATTGGCTGCGCGCCAACCCCCAGCCCGACCTGCTGTTCATGGACATCCATCTGGCCGACGGCGATTCGTTCCGCATATTCGACGCCGTGGAGGTCACGGCGCCGGTGATCTTCACGACAGCCTACGACCGCTATGCGCTGGAGGCCTTCAAGGTGAACAGCATCGACTACCTGCTCAAGCCGCTCAATGCGGCCGACGTGCAGCGGGCGCTCGACAAGCTCATGCGGCTGTCCAAGGGCGAGCGCAGCGATTACGGTTCGCGCGTGCGCACGCTGGCCGCGGCGCGCCGCGAGCAGACCTTTCTGGTGCATGTCCGCGACAAGATCATTCCGCTCAAACGCGAGGATATCGCATTCTGCTATACCTGCAACGAGAAGGTGACGGCCTATACCTTCGCCGGGGCGTCCTATCCGCTCGACAAGACGCTCGAAGCGCTGCAGGCCGTCCTGCCCGAAGCCGATTTCTTCCGCGCCAACCGCCAGTTCATCGTGGCGCGCCGCGCCGTGAAGGAGATTTCCGTGTGGTTCGGCAGCCGTCTTTCGCTGAGTCTTGTGCTCGAAACTCCTGAGCGCATCGTCATTTCCAAGGCCCGCGTCCCCGAATTCAAGGCGTGGCTCACGTCCGTTCAACCCGCCGAATAGGCGTTTGACCCTGAGCTTCGGGCGTTTGACCCGCATTGCCGTTCCGTTTTTCCGGTTTGGCCTTACCTTTGCATCGTAAGGGGACCGAAACGGGTCCGATTGACGGATTGAATTAACCATTGATATTTGAGATTATGAAAAAGAGAATTTTTGCAGTCGCCGCGGCTTTGTGCCTGCTGGCCGGAACGGGCGCTTTTGCGCAGGATTCGAAGAAGGCTCCGATGATGAAGGAGCGGCCGACGGCCGAGCAGATGGCCCAGCGCAGGACCGAACGCATGACCGAGAAGCTGAACCTCAGCGAAAAGCAGTCGAAGCAGCTCTATGAGGTCAACCTGCAGGATATAAAGGAGATGCAGGCGCAGGCCGAGCAGATGCGCGCATACCGTAAGGCGCAGGCCGAGAAGATGAAAGGCATCCTCACGCCCGAACAGTTCGAGCAGTGGAAGCAGATGCAAGGCCCGCGCCACGGCATGAACCGCGGTCCCCGGATGAAGGACGGCCGGGGCGACAAGGCCGCCGTGCGTGAAGGCCGCAAGTGCGCCCCCTGCGCGGGGGACAGGAAATGCGACGGACCGTGCTCCGGAAAGGAGAAAAAGTGAGGTTAGGAACATCGACCGGTTTGTTGCAGTCGGGGCGTCGGTTGTCGGCTGACGCCCTTTTTTTGTCGATTCACCCCGCATCGGAGGGCCGTCTGCGAGAAAAAAGCTATCTTCGCATGCGCAAAATCAGAAAGTACACAGAACATTAAGATGAAACGGCTACTACTCTCAACCCTATTCCTGCTTTTCGCCGTGGCCGCATTCGCCCAAAAGGGTGCGGTCAGCGGAACGGTGCTTGACGCCGACACCGGCGAAAGCGTTGCCGGAGCCGTGCTGGAGGTCGCTCCGGTCGGGACTCCGGATCAGAAACAGTATTTCACTTCCGGCTATAAAGGCGCCGTGGCGATTCCCTCGCTGCCCTACGGCGAATACAGACTCACCGTCTCCTTCCTCGGTTACAACAATTACGAAACCACCTTCCGGGTGGCGGCCGGCAAACAGAACATCGGCAGGATCGAACTCAAGCCCGGCGTGCAGATCGAAACGGTCGTCAGGAGGCCAAGGCGCTGCGCACCTCGCAGAAGGGCGATACGGTAAGTTACAACGCCGGCGCCTTCAAAGTCACCAATGACGCCGACGTCGAGGGGCTGCTGAAGAAGATGCCCGGCATCACCGTGTCGGACGGTACGGTCGAGGCGCAGGGCGAGCAGATCAAGAAGGTTTTCGTCGACGGCAAGGAGTTCTTCGGCGAGGACGTGACGACGGCCATCAAGTCGCTTCCGGCGCAGGCCGTGGACCGTGTGGAGGTCTATAACAAGCTGAGCGACGCGGCCGAATTTTCGGGCATGGACGACGGCGAGGGCTACAAGGCCCTCAACATCGTTACGCACGCCAACATGCGTCAGGGGCAGTTCGGCAAGCTCTATGCCGGTTACGGTTACGACGCCGACACCAAGACCGAAGCCAAGAACAAATACGTCGTGGGCGGCAACGCCAATATCTTCAGCGGCAGCAGCCGCGTGTCGGTCATCGGCCTGTTTAACAACATCAACCAGCAGAACTTCTCGTTCGAGGATATTCTGGGCGTTTCGGGCGGTTCGGGGCGCGGACGCCGCGGCGGCGTGGGCCAGTATATGGTGCGCCCCCAAAGCGGCGTGGCGTCGGTGAACGCCATCGGCGTAAACTACTCCGATACATGGGGCAAGCGCGATCAGGTGTCGTTTCAGGGCAGCTATTTCTTCAACAACACCGACACGAGAAACCGTTCGACGATCGACAAATGGTACGAGTCGCCGATGCCCGTGGATACGCTCTCGACGCGCGGCTACTCGGATACCGAGTCGTATAACCACCGCTTCAACGCCCGTCTGGAGTGGAAAATCTCCGACAACCAGAATCTGATGGTCCGTCCGAGCTTCAGCTACCAGTCGAACGACCCGCTGAGCACGACGCAGGGCTGGCAGTTCGGCGAAAGCGGTTACAGCCGCACCGAGAACCGCAGCGACGCCCTGCGCCACGGTTACAACGTGCGGACGAACGCCGTTTACCGCGCCAAACTGGGCAAGGACGGCCGTACGATCACCGTCGACGGCGACGTGAACTACTCGGACAATACCAACAACTCGAACTCCTTCTCGAACGTGCTGCCGCTCTCGGACCTCCGGCCCGACGGCGTCGACGGGCCGTGGGGATGGGACACGACGGGCTACACGCGCCTGCGCTACCTGCGCAACCTCGCGCCGTCGAGCAGCTACCGCCTGCGCGGACAGTTCACCTACACGGAACCCGTCGCCAAATATGCGCAGATAAGCCTTCAGTACCGCATTTCGTACGATTATCAGGAGCGCGACAAGAAGTCGTATATCACCGGCGCGGATTATTCGATCGCGGGACTGACGCCCGACGGAGCGCTTTCGAACTCCTACCGGAGCAACTACCTGACGCAGAGCGCAGGTCCCGGATTCCGCTATTCGAAGGAGCGCAATACGTTCATCGCCAATGTCTTTTACCAGCGTTCGTCGCTCGACGGGCAGATCGTGCGGGACGACGCCGACAAGATCAGGCATTCGTACAACAACGTGACCTATTTCATGATGGGACAGTTGAACATCAACCGCGAGAATTCGCTGCGGCTCTACGTATCGTCCTATACCGACAACCCGTCGATCACCGACCTGCAGAACGTGGCCGACGTATCGGACGCCCAGAATATCACCAAAGGTAATCCCGATCTGAATCCGACCTACAGCCACCGCGTCAATTTCCACTACATCAATTCCAACGTCGAGAAGGGCCGGACCTTCATGTGGATGTTCTCGATGCAGAACACCTCCGACTACAATGCGACGCACGTGGTGTCGAATCCCGGCACGATCACGTTGGGCGGCGTGCAGTACAAGCCCAACTACTACTCCACGCCCGTCAATCTCGACGGCTACTGGAGCCTGCGGACGCACCTGAGCTACGGTTTTCCGATCGGCTTCCTGAAGAGCAACTTCAACGTGATGGCGGGCGTCAGCTACTCGCTTACGCCGAGCATGCTGGGCGGAGAGGTGGACGCCGACGGATTCATCACGGGCGGCAAGCGCAATGACACGAGCAATATCGGCTACGACTTCAACACGGTGCTGGGCAGCAATATTTCCGAAACGTGGACTTCACGCTCTCGTGGAACGGCACCTACAACGAAGCGACCAACTCGCTGGGCGAGTCAGGTTCCAAAAACCGCTACTTCAACCACCGGGCGCAGGGCAACATGAAGTTCGTCTTCCCGCTGGGCTTCACCTTTACGGGCAGTGTGGCTTACACGCAGTATATCGGTTTCACGAACGATTACGACGATTCGTACCTGCTCTGCAACGCATGGATCGGCAAGAAGATATTCAAGAACAAGCGCGGCGAGATCATGTTCGGCGTGAACGACCTGCTCAACCGCAACAAGGCTTTCGCCCGCACGACGGGTTCGGGATGGACGCAGAATGCGACCAACAGCGTGATCGGCCGTTATTACATGGTGCAGTTCACCTACAACCTGCGCCGCTTCGGCAAGAAGGGTTCGAAGAACATCTCCGATTACGACGGAGCCGTGCAGTCGGGACCCCGCCGCATGGGACCCGGCGGTCCGGGCGGGCCGCCTCCGGGTATCTTCCACGGTCCGCGGTAACCGGTGCGGTTCGGACAAAAAAGACGTCAGGCGCAATGCCTGACGTCTTTTTTGTCATTATGCCGGAAACCGCTTCCGCTTCGTCCTTGTGCCGGTGTGCTGGGCCGATGGCCGTCCGGCTTTTTGCGGACGGGACGGGGCGGTTCCTGCGGATGCTTGGGCGTCGCCGTCACTTTCCCGGTTCGGAGGTGTGCGGCGCCGGGATGTCGTCCTTGTCCGCGCGGTTGAGCACCAAGTGGATGCCGATGCAGGCCAGACCGCCGTATACGAGGGCCAGAATGCAGAGCATCCTGATTTCGGGCAGCACTTCGGAGAGCGACGCTCCCATGCTCTGGATGCGGATAAAGGCGTTTACGCCGTGGCTGCTGGGGAATATCTGCCCCAAGTTGAACAGCCAGTCGGGAATGCCTTCGCGGGGATAGGAGACACCGCTGAGCATCAGCAGCGGAATCGAGGTCCACAACAGCAGCAGCAGCGAATTCTCGCGGTAGCGGAAGAGCGTCGAAATGGCGATTCCCAGCGCGATGCAGGCCGCCATGTACGCCAGCATGAAGACCACGATTGTCCCCGTCGCGCCGTTCATCGGATAGTGGAACAGCTTGTAATGCAGACCGAGGATGTAGAACGTCGTCACGGAATAGATCATGCCGTAGACCAGCGCTTTGCCCAGTACGATCGGGAGCGTGGACATCCGCTTGCGGTCGGGCGGGCAGAGTTTGCGGTACAGCCCGAATTCGCGCCATGTGCCGCCGATCATGCCGATGCCGATGAGCATCGTCTGCTGGATGATGACCATGATGATCGCGGGCATGACGAACGTGCCGTAGCCCAGATAGGGGTTGAACAGGTTGTGGGACTGGTAGATGACCGGCTGGGTCGTGGCCTGCGCCTGCGGGAGGTTGGCTCCCTTGGCGATCAGACGCTGGAATTCGACCATCGCGCCCGTGGCGCCGATCGAAGTCACGACCTCCTGAAACACCTGCCGGTACATGAGGAAGTAGCTGGCGTCGGCGTAGATCGCGACGTTGGCCTGCAGGCCGCCGAGCAGTTTCTCCTCGTAATCCGACGGGATGTAGACCACGCCGTAGATCTTGCGTTTGAAGAAGAGATCCTTGGCCTCCTCCATGCTCGTCGGATTGTAGGCCACATAGGTGTTCGGCCCGGCGTTGAAGGTTTCGATCAGGCTGCGGCTGGTCGGCGTGCGGCATTCGTCCACCACGCCGATCGGCACGTTGCGGAGCACCTGCGCCCCGTAAGCCATCGAGTAGACGGTGGCGTAGATGATCAGCGCGAGAACGAGGATCAGGACCACGCCCGCATCGGTGAAGATCGTGCGGAACTCGTTGCGCATGACCGACAGCATCTGCTGCCAATAAGAGGTCATCTGATGTGTGAAACGATTCATGCTATAACCTCCCCCAGTATTTTTCCTCCGTGCAGATGGTCCGCAGGCGCGGCAGGCACAGAAGCGGTAAGACAATGAACAGCGACATGTAGCACATGTCGGGCAGCGAGCAGACGACCGGGGCGCCCCGCAGCATCTGATCGACGAAGATGTCGGTGTAGTAGGTGAACGGGAAGAGCCTGCTCAGGTACTGCATGGCGGGCCACATGGCCATGATCGGGAACGTGAGTCCCGAAAAGGTGAAGGCCAGCACCGAATAGCCGCCGCCGATCGAGAGCGAAAGGCGCAGGTTCGACAGCAGCGAGACGATGAAGACCGCGATGGCCTGATAGCTCATCACGAAGAGCAGCGTGCTCAGCAGGATAACCGTCAGACTGCCGTTCAGGGGCACGCCGACGACCTTGAAGATGATCAGGAACATGACCAGCGACATGAGGAACATCACCACCGTCACGGGCAGGACCTTCCCCAGCAGTGCGGCCGATACCGAGCCGTTGCCCGTCTCGATCCATTCGCGCGCCGTACCCTTCTTAAGCTCCGTGCCGATGGTGAAGACCGTCACCATGACGATGAAGATCAGGAGCATCATCGGCATAAAGCTCGGCGAGAGGTAATAGCCGTAATTGATATAGGGATTGAACAATACGTGCTTGTTGAACCGCACGGGCATCAGCTGCGCCATGGCCTGCAGCTCGGTGAGTCCCTGTTTGGTGAGCAGCTGGATCTGGATGCCGCCCGAAAAGGTCGTTACGGCGGTCTGGATGTCTTTCGACAGCAGGCCGTTCACCGTGATGTTCGTTCCCGATATGTAGGTCTCGATATGCGTCTGGCTGTTGCTCAGTATGTTTTTCTCGAAGAACGCCGGAATCTGCACGATCGCCATGATCTTGCCTTCGCGCATCAGCCGTTCGCCTTCGTCCATGTCCTGAATGCCGTACGACACCATTGCCGTCGCCGTGTCGTCGATCATCTGCGTGACCTTGCGCGAGAGCGAGGTGTGGTCCTGATCCAGCACTGCGATCGGAATGTCGCGCGCCACGCCCTTGTTGAACAGCAGGGCGAAGAACGCGAACGACACGACGGGCAGCACGAGCATCAGCACGAAATACATCGGCTGGTGCGCGAGGCGCGTCAGTTCCCGCCGCAGAACGGCATAGGTATTACGCAGGAAATTCAGCATCGCACTCTCCTACTTCCCGATCAGGTCCCAATCCACGAGTACGCTCATTCCCGGACGCATGTTTTCGATATGCGTCGTGGGCTTGGCTTTGACGGCGAAGGTGCGGATGTCGAAGCCGCCCTGCGTGCGGGTCGCCGACCACGTCGCGAAGTCGGCCTGCACGGCGATATAGGTCACCTCGAACTCCACGTCATACCCCAGCGCCGGCACGTAGCCGCTCATGCGGGTGCCGACCCGAATCGCGGGGAGCAGGGTCTCCTTGATATTGAAAGTCACCCACATGTCGCTCATGTCGAGGATCGCCACCACGGGATAGCCGCTGCCGACCAGCTCGCCCTGCTCGGCGATGATGGTCGAGACCTCGCCCGTTACGGGCGAATAGACCATGGCGTCGCTGATGTAGGATTCGACTTCGCTGACGGCTCCTTCGGCCTGACGGACACGGGCCGCGGCGGCCTCCTTGTCCTCCTTGCGGGCGCCGTCCATGGCCAGATTGTACTGCGCTTTGGCGGCCAGCGCCGTGGCTTCCATGGCTTTGTAGTTGGCCGACGCTTCGTCCATCTTCTGTTCGGGGACTACGCCCTGCTCGTAGAGGTTTTTCACGCGCTCGTAGGTCTTGCGCGCCAGTTCCAGCCCGGCCTGCGCCTTCTCCCACATGTTCATGGCCGCTTCGATCTGCTGGATGCGGGCGCCGGCTATGGCGGCCTGATCCAACGCCGCGGCCGCGCTCTTGACCGCTTCGGCCTGCTGGAGCTTGGCTTCCAGTTCGGGCGTCGAGAGCGTGTAGAGCAGCTGCCCCTTCTCCACACGGTCGCCCTGCTCGACTTTCATGTCGTCGATGCGGCCCGGCACTTTCGACGAGGCCTTGTAGGTCGTGCACTCCACCGTGCCCTGAATCAGCGTCGGGGTCGATCTGCGAGATACCAGCTGATCAGTACGACCGACACGATGATGACCACGGCGGCCGCGATGATTCCAATGATGTTGCTGCGTTTCATATTTTTCGGTTTTTATTTTTTATCGAACAGAACGGGCCGTTGCGTCGCTGCGGCGCGCATAGGCCGGGAATTCGTCGCTGATGCCCGCGGTTTCGAGCAGCTGCGCCAGCAGCAGGTCGAAATTGTAGGCCGCCTGCAGACGTTCGGTGCGCACTCCCGCGAGGTTCAGCTCGGCGTCGATCAGGTCCGACGACGAGCTCATGCCTTCGAGGAAGGCGGCGTTTTTCATGCGGAGGTACTCCTCGGCGAAGTTCAGCGACGCGTCGATCGAGGTCATCTGGTTGCGGTAGTTCATCATCTGGTTGTAGAGCTTCTCCACCAGCACCGAAATATCCTTGCCGGCCTTGTTCTGCAACTCGCCCACGCGGCGCGCCGTCTGTTTGGCCGCCGAATATTTGTATTCGCGGTTCAGACCGTCGAAGATCTTGATGTTGACCCCCACGCCCACGGCCCAGCGGGGCACGAGCCGAAACCTGATAGTTGTAGAACGAGCCGCCGCCGATGGCCGCCACCTGCGGCAGGAAGTCGGCGCGCTGGACGCGGACGCCCTCCTCGGCCAGCTGGCGTTTGAGCGAAACCTGATTGAGCAGCGGGTTGCGGTCCTGCGCCAGATCCTGATAGTAAGCCAGATCCTCGACCTTGTCGATCATGAACATCGACGTCACGGGCTGCCATGCGTTTTCGCGTCCCAGCGTGTTGGAGAGTGCGCTGGCGATGGTTTCGGCCTGCAGCTTGGCGTTGGCCAGCTCGCGCTCGGCCTCGGCCATCTTGAATTCGACGTAGAGCCGTTCGCTCTGGGCGATCATGCCGTTCTTTTCGAGGGCTATGGCGTCTTCGAGGTGGCGGCGCACGCCGTCCACGACCTGCCGGCGCACCTCGACGACCTGCATGGCGAGCGCAAGGCCGAAGTAACGCTCCACCAGCTCGGAGATGAGGGCGTTGCGCGTCTGGTTGCCCTGCTCTGCGGCGGTGCGCTCGTTGATGCGTGCGGCGCGGTTGGCGGCGTTGATCTTACCGCCCAGCCAGATCGGCATGGTCACCTCGCCGCCCACGAACCCCAGACTCCGGTCCTGCAGTGTGAGGAACCAGTCGGCGTTCAGCAGCGGGTTGAGCAGGCCGTTGATCGAGGGGATCGCTTCGGGGGGTATCAGTCCGCTGCCCAGCAGCTGTCCCGCGAGGTTCTTGGCGGGACCCTTCATCTCGTTGAAGTCGAATCCGATGTCCTTGCCCAGATAGGCATAGGCGCCCGTGACGTTGATTTTGGGCATGCGCAGGCCGATGGCCGCGCGACGCTCCTGCGTCGCGGCCTTCTCCTCGAACTCGGCCGCCTTCATCGCGGGATTTTCCGTGAGGGTGACGGCGATCGCCTCGTCGAGCGAAAGCGTCTGCTTGACCTCCTGCGCCGACAGCGGGACGACGGTTGCGAATACCGCCGCAAAAGCTATTCCGACTGCTGTTTTCATATTCATCGATACGTTTAAAACACAAATATATAAGTTATCCCGATATGTTGCGCGATTTTCCGGTAAAAGAGGCCAATTTTAGGCCCTTATGGACATAAATTGCGCCGGTTTCAGCGCTTCAGGTGGGCGTTGGCTTCCCACACTCCCCCGGCCAGTCCGGGATAGACCCGTACGTCGACGCCCGCTTCGCGCAGGGTGAGCGCACCGCGGCAGCAGACGAAGCAGTCGGGTTCGTAGAGCGCGAAGACGGCGCGGGCGAATCCGTATTTCAGCAGGAGCTGCGTGCAGCTCTCCGGTTCGCTGGCCCGCTGCGAGCAGGGTTCCATCGAGGAGTACATGGCGGCTCCGCGGAGCGGCGCTCCGGCCGCCAGCGCCTTGGCGATGGCTTCCTGCTCGGCGTGGTGCGTCGGTGAGGTTTCGTGCGTGTGCCCTGCAAAGATCCGGCCGTCGGCCGCGACCACGACCGCGCCGACGCAGTAGGACGTGGCGCTGGGGGGGCATTTGCGGCCTTCGTCCACGGCCCGCTTCAGGAAGCGCAGGTCTGCGGCGGAGGTGTCGGGATGCAGCGTGTAGGTCGTGACCTCCATGCCGCCCAAGTTTTCGCGGGTCTGCGGAGTGCCCTGCGGCGGTGTGAAGCGGAATTCCGCGCCGCCCGCCGAGCCGAGCCGCAGTTGCGGGTTGACGGCCAGCCGCAGGGTGTCGGCCATGCCTTCGCCGAGGAACATGCGGAGGACCGCCGCCCCGCCCTCGACCATCAGCCGTTCGATGCCCCGCTTCTCCAGCTGGGTGACGATCAGCTTCGCCGTAATTGGTCCTTCGGTTGATATAACCGTTGCAATGTTCTGTAAACTATCTATTTCGTGCGGAGAAAACACATAGCGTTCGGCTTCGCCTTCGGTGAAGAAACGCAGTCCGGGCGAAAGTTCGCCCGTGCCGGTGAGCGTGGCTTTGGCGATGTCGGGCGGCAATCCCTGCTCCCTGCGGCGGGCGCGGACCTCTTCGTCGCGCACGAGCAGCGACGGGTCGTCGCGCCGCAGTGTTTCGGCGCCGACCAGAATGGCGTCGTGTGCGGCGCGCAGACGGTAGACCTCCGCCCAGTCTTCGGGCGTCGAGATAATCAGCCTCCGGGGGCTGTTGTCGTCCAGAAAGCCGTCGGCCGTAACCGCGGCGGAAAGTGTTATCCGCATCTTTTCAGCGTTATGAGTGTGATTTCGGGCCATGCGCCCAGACGCATCGGGAATGCGACGTATCCCGTGCCGTCGTTGATATAGAGTGTGCGGCCTTTTTCGTCGTAGCGGCCGCTCCACCGCGTGTAGATCAGCTGCGCCGGGGAGAAGGCGTGTCCGAAAAGGCGTATTTTCAGCTGCATGCTGTGTACGTGGCCCGAAAGGGTCAGGTCTCCGTATCCCTCTCCGGCGATTTGGTCCCAGAGCTGGGGAATGTGCACGGCGGTGATGTTGTAGAGCGAGTCGGGGACGCCGCGGTAGGCGGCGTTCAGGTTCGCGGGTGGCAGGTCGGGAGCGTGGCGCAGGTGCCGCAGTGCGGGGTCGAACGAAAGGCCCGTCAGCGAGATGCTGTCGCCGCCGCGCCGCAGGTAGACGGTCGTGTCCTCCAGCACGCGCCACCCCATTTCCCGCTGGCGTGCGACGACCTCGGCCAGACTCGCTTGGGCGGGATGCGCGATGCTGTCCTTGATGTATACTCCGGCGTCGTGGTTGCCCGTGACCGACACGACTCCGTACGGTGCGCGCAGGCCGCCCAGCAGGCGCATGGCGCGGGCGTCCAGCTCCGAACCGCGGATATTGACCAGATCGCCGCAGAAGACGACGAGGTCGGGATGCAGGCTGTTGATGCTGTCCGCGATGCGGCTCAGCTCCGCTTCGGGGCAGACGAGCGTGCCGAGGTGGACGTCCGAGAACTGGACGATGCGGAAACCGTCGAATCCCGCGGGAATCCGTTCGGAGCAGACTTCGGTGCGGCTGACGCGGATTTGCGTCCTGCCCCGCGTGGTGCCCCAAATCAGGAGTGCGGCCACGCAGATTCCGGCGGCGATGCCGGCGCGCGGCAGGCCGACGAGCCGGAAGAAATAGCAGGCGATGCGCGGCAGGACGGTGATCATCCATACCCAGAACGCCCACATGGCGAAGAGCATGAATCCCCGTGGTGTTGTCGCGGCTCAGGGCGTCGGTCAGGGCGATGACCGGCGGCAGGGCGTCGGTGGCGGCGGCCAGCGCGACGAACAGGCGCAGGTTGCGTGCGGAGGTTCCGCGCCGCCGCAGCCGGCGGTAGTGTATGATGTCTGCGGCGGCGGCCGCGAGCGTCAGAATCGAAGTAAACCAGAGAAACATACCTTATTTTAATTAACGCACGAAGACGATGCGGGCCGGGTGCGGAACCGGTTTGCCGGGCGTCTGTCCGTGCGGCGGTTTATCCACGGCAAAGATAGTGCAAGTCGGGGGCTGGGGCAAATCGATTTGCCGCTGCCGGGGACGCTGCCTGTCCGTGCGGGAGTTTATTTCCGGCAAAGATAGTGAAAACCGCGTGCAAACCAAGCCTGTCCGAAGCCGGCGGAGCGCCTTTTGCCGCGGGACGGAAGCGCCGCGCGTTCCGGCAGATCGAATGGCGTGCGGCATCCTTTGGCATATAACTTGCTGATCGGGGGTTTGAACATCAACTGCTTGTGCTCCAAAAACAAAACATATCGGACAAATTTAAAACCAAATCAATTCAGCTTATGAAAACATTTCGACTTTTGATTGTGGCTCTGCTGCTTGCGTCTTCCGCTTCGGCCCAGCGACACATGCGTGACGGCCGCAACGGAGAGTATTCGCCCACGGTCTACCTTATCTCCGTGCACGAAGTGGACACGGTTTACAACTGCGGCGGCTGCGGCAGCCGTCAGGCCGCGGCGCTCAACCGGCTGGCGATGGACAACGCCACGCAGGACTATATCGAGACGCACCGCCCCGGCTTCCAGCAGTCCGAGAAGCCCCAGTTCGTATTCGCGTCGAAGAACAACCGGTTCTCGTTCTCGCTGGGCGGCTTCGTGAGCCTGCGCGCCGGATACGACTTCGACGGCATCGTGGACAATATTGACTTCGTGCCCTACGACATTCCCGTGCCGGGCAATTACAATTCGAAACAGAAGCTGATGATGGACGCCTCGACTTCGCGTCTCTTCATGAAGGCGATCACCAACACGCGGGCGCTGGGCCGCGTGGTGATTTACATGGACGCCGACTTCCGCGGCGGCGCGGAGGGCAGCTATACGCCCCGCCTGCGCTCGGCTTACGTGTCGTTCAAGGGGCTGACCCTCGGACGCGACGTGACGACGTTCTGCGACCTGCAGGCCGCGCCCACGACCATCGACTTTCAGGGACCGAACGCCTACAACTTCAATTTCGCCACGATGATCCGCTATGAGGTTTCGTTCGCCCGCCGGCACATGACCTTCGGCGTCGCGGCCGAAATGCCCAATGTGAGCGCGACCTACGGCGAAAACTTCAAGCCGATGCACCAGCGCGTGCCCGACTTCCCGATGTATCTGCAGTATGCGTGGGGCGACGACCGCAGCAGCCATATCCGCGCGTCGGGCGTCATCCGCAACCCCTACATGCACAAGGTCTCGAAAAATTCGACCACCTCGCTGCTCGGCTGGGGCGTGCAGTTCAGCGGTACGATCAAGTGCTGCGACTGGTTCCGGCTCTTCATGAACGGCGTTTACGGCGAGGGCATCACCCCCTATATTCAGGACCTGACGGGTTCGGGGCTCGACTTCACGCCCAATCCCGAAGATCCGTCGCTCGTGCGCATGATGCCGATGTGGGGCTGGCAGGCCGCCGGGCAGATCAACATCACGCCGCGCCTGTTCGTTTCGGGCGGCTATTCGACCGTCCGCGTGCAGCGCAGCCACGGCTATTACACCGACGACCAGTACAAGCAGGGGCAGTATATCTTCGGCAACATCTTCTATTCGCTCACGCCGCGCTGCAAGGTGGCCGGCGAGTACCTCTACGGTTCGCGCAAGGACATGAACAGCATGAAGAACCACGCCAACCGCGTGAACGTGATGGTGCAGTACAGCTTCTGACGGCCTTGTCGGCGTCATTTATTCGGGCGGTCCGGTGCGGGCCGCTCTTTTTTTTCGTATATTTGCTTTCAAACTGTTGCGGAATCATGATGGAATTTCTGACGGAATACAACCTTACGGGGCTGGTGATCGGCGTCGCTACGTTTCTGATCATCGGACTGTTCCACCCGATTCAAAATCAAAGGGCGAATATTACTTTTTGCGCTGCTGGTGGTTTTTTCCTGTTGATGGGCGTCGCGGCGATCGCGGCGTCGGTGGCCGTGCGGCATATCCTCTGGTCCACCCTGCTGGCCGTCTGGGGCGCGTCGTCGCTCTGGTCGATCGGCGAGCTGTTCGAGCAGCGCGGACGTGTGGCGAAGGGATGGTTCCCGGCCAATCCGAACCGGAAGAAGAAATAGGCCGTTGCGCCTGCCTGCCGCCGAGCCGGTCCTGAACGGCAGTCGGCGCGACGCGGCGGATCGCCTTTGGGCAGAGGCGCCCTCCGGCGCGGAATGGCGCGGGCTGCGGCCGCAATTTTCGGCAACCGGCGGACAGCGTCTTACTCCTGCGGCTGCGTGGGCGGAATGTTTGCCGGCGGCGTCTGGTGATTGGTTTGTAGAATGACGATGATCACGGCCGTGGATCACGAGGATCAGCCCCGCCGCGGCGTCGAGGTCGAACCGCTCGCCGAAGTGCACCACCCCGACCAGCACGGCCGTCAGCGGCTCCATCGACCCGAGGATCGAGGTCATCGTGGGCCCGATGTGCCGGATGGCCTGCACGAGGGTGTAGTTCGACAGCACCGTGGGCAGGAGCGCCAACAACAGCAGGCTGCGCCAGTCGGCCACGTGTGGACTACCCCGAGTCCCGAGGTCGAGAGGGCGTAGACCAGGAAGATCGCTGCCGAAAAGGTCAGCACGTAGAAGGCCACGACCAGCGGATCGAGCATTGCGGTGCGGCTTTTCATCACTCCTATTATGTAGACGGCATAGGTCACGACGGTCATCCCGGCGAAAGCCAGTCCGCGCGCGGGGTCCCGATGTCCGGCATCGCCCCACGCCAGCAGAGCCACGCCCACCAGCGAGATGAAGATGGCGACGACGATCCACACCGAGCTGCGTTCGCGGAAAAAGAGCGCCATGACGATCGCCACCACCAGCGGATAGAGGAAATTGACGGTCGTGGCCACTCCGCTCGGGATATAATCGTAGGAGCGCAGCAGGCCCAGCGACGTGGCGGCATACATCACGGCCAGCAATCCCAGCACGGCGGAGTCACGGCCCGAAATGCGGAGGTTGCGGTGTGTGACGAGCGCCACGAGGCCCATCATCGCCGCTGAGAGCAGCATCCGGTAGAAGAGGATCGCCGGGGAGGCCATGCCGGCTTGCAGCAGCGGAATCGAAAACAGCGGGATGAGTCCGAATGTCGCCGAGGAGACGACGGCGTAAATTATACCTTTGAAATTGCGCATCGACATTTTTTTAGCGTAACTTTGCACCGCAATTATCATGCGAGTACGTCGAATACATATTTTGGCCGCCGTGGTCTTCGCCGCGGTCTGCTGTACGCCTGCGGGAGGTCCCGCGCGGCGCGATTGGCCGCAGCCTGCGGGCTGGACGGGGCCAGGGCAGGTTCCGCCGCCCCAGCGGATGAACCTGTGGTTCGGAGGAGACGTGATGCAGCACATGCCGCAGGTCGAGGCGGCGCGGTGCGGAGAACGGTTCGACTACCGGCCCGTCTTCGCGGCTCTCGCGCCCCGGATGCGGGCGGCAGACCTCACGGTCGTGAATCTCGAAACAACCCTCACCCGCCGGGGCCGTTACACGGGTTACCCGCTGTTCCGGTCGCCGGTGGCGCTGGCCGACGCCCTGCGCGATGCGGGTGTGGATGTCGCCGTGCTGGCCAACAACCATTGCTGCGACGGAGGCGCCGAAGGCATCCGCACGACGGTGGCCGAACTGGACCGCTGCGGAATACTCCATACGGGCGTATTCGCGGACAGCGCTGACTACAAGAAGAATAATCCGCTTTACTTGAACCGTTGCGGCATGCGGCTGGCGATCGTCAACTATACCTACGGCACCAACGGCATGCCCGTTTCCGCGGGCACGATCGTCAATCTCATCGACACTGTGCGCATGGCCGCGGACCTGGCCGAAGCCCGGGCCTCCGGGGTCGATTTCATCGTCGCCTGCCTCCATTGGGGCAATGAGTACGAGCGTCGGGAGAACGCCGGACAACGGAGTCTGGCCGCATTTTTGCGTCGCAACGGCGTCGGCGTGGTGGTCGGAAGCCATCCGCACGTCGTGCAGCCCTGGAGGGCCGATTCGTCGCATGTGGTGCTTTACTCGCTGGGCAATCTGGTTTCGAACCAGCGGCGGCGTTACACCGACGGAGGATTGGTGGCTGCCGTCGAAGCCGTCCGCCATGCCGACGGACGCATGGACTACCGGCTTGAGACCGCTCCCGTGTGGGTCGCGCTGCCCGGCTACCGCATCCTGCCGCCCGAGGCCGCCGACACGATGTCGCTGCCCGCAGCCTACGGCGTCTTCCGTGCCGACGTGGACGCACTGGCGGGAAACGACCTATAAGTAAACCGAATAGTCCCTATCGAAAGAAACGATGGCTATTTCTTGGAGATTGTTTCGGGAAAATCGTTATTCTCTTTGTAACAGTAAAACGCACACCACTTAAAAACATTATAGATTATGGAAAAGAAAAAAAAGGTACCCGTACCGAACAGAATTCCCTGCTGAAAGCCTTCGCCGGCGAGAGCCAGGCCCGCAGCCGTTACGTCTTTTTCGCCAGCAAGGCCAAAGAAAGAGGGTTACGAACAGATGCAGGTGTTTGCCGAGACCGCCGAAAGCAGGAGAAGGGAGCACGCCGAGCGTTTCTTCAAGTTCCTCGAGGGCGGCGACGTGGAGATCACTGCCAGCTACCCCACCGGCCCCATCGGCACTACGGCCGAGAACCTGCTGGCAGCCGCCAAGGGCGAGAACGAAGAATGGGATGTCCTCTACCGCGAATTCGGCCGCGTAGCCGAGGAGGAGGGATTCACCGAAATAGCCACAGCATTCAAGATGATTTCGACGGTGGAGGCCGAGCACGAGCGCCGCTACCTGAAACTGCTGAGCCGCCTGACGGACGGCAACTTCTTCAAGCGCGACGGCAAAATCTGGTGGCAGTGCCGCAACTGCGGTTTCGTCATCGAGGCCGAGGAGGCTCCCAAGCTCTGCCCCGCCTGCAAGCATCCGCAGGCCTACTTCGAGCCGAAGAAAGAGAACTATTGACGGAGTTCGCAAGTTGGCGGCCCTGTATCGGAACGGTGCAGGGCCGCCTTTTTTTTGCAGCGCAGAGTCCTGCCGGGAAGCCGGCTCTCTTCGGTCGGGAAGGTGCGCGTCTCCTGCCCCACTTGTCGCTTGCGTCGGAAGATTGCGGGAATTTTATTATCTTTGCCGGATAGGAAAATCGGAACAATGAACAATAACGCATATA
>VOFJ01001958.1_pt1 | contig 40395 bp, 34 predicted proteins | sample 5384081 | NCBI WGS metagenome assembly VOFJ01 (sample SAMN12384729, study PRJNA508395) | human gut metagenome | isolation source: healthy gut I | host: Homo sapiens
CATTACGTATTGGCGTCGTCCGCCTGCACGGTACGCCGCGCCGTAGGTCAGAATCTTGTCATCATCGCGATACCAAGTGATGGTCGCGGTCGCGCCGGCGTGGAAGACACGCCGCGTCTGGACCGACAACGGGTTCAGGGTGTTCAGCGTCGCGCCGTATGCAGCAGCTTGCGCCCGCGGTCACCTGCTGCGTAGGGGCTGGTGACGTTGCCGGTGGTGCTGCCCGTGCCCTAGCGTTGCAGATGCGGCCCCACGTCCGTCGCGGTGACGGTGTAGGCCATGCCTGTGCCGAGGTAGACGTTGCCGTCACGGGTACCCAGAGGATGCTGGCGGGTTGCGTCTGCGGGGGCAATGGCCAGCACCGTGCCGACGGCCGGGGAGTAGCTGCAGAGGGTCACGCTGCTTCAGCACGATGGACGGGGTGTGCCGGCGCGTTTCGTGCGTCCGTGACGCCATTGGTCGCCGTGCCGGTTGCGCTCGTTGGTGCCTCGGCGTAGGCGATGCGGCGGCTGAGCGCGTTGCTGCACGGTAGTGCTAGCTGCATGCATGCAGTGCCATTGTCGAGATACCAGTAGATATTCGCGGTCGCGCCGACGGGAGCAATCGTCGGTTGGTGCCGACGACGGCATTGGTGGTGTTCAGGGTGAGGGCCTTGAGTGGATAGAAGGTGCCGATCGGCTAAGTTACCAGTGCATAGCCGCCCAGCCGCTGACGACAAGAGCGGTTGTGCTGTTCTTAAGCGTGGTCACGCGCGGACGCGATGCGGCGGCTGTGTCGCTGGTCTTGACGGTGCAGGTGCTGCCCAAAGCAAGGCGCGCGCCCCACGTCGTTCAGCCATTCAGCAGGGAGACGTTTGCGTTTGCCGGATTCGTGGTCACGGTCAGGGTTTCGCGCCAGACCGTGTTCTTTGTTCAGCGCTGCACTGCTGATGACCGTCGGCTGCGGTCGTCAGGAACTTGGTAATCAAGCAGTCGGTGTAATGTTGACGGGATTCTGCACCATCGTCTTGTTGTACTCCAGCACCGTCACCCGCGTGCCGACGCTGGTAGGTGCTGCTGATGACGTTGTCATTCAAAGCTGCACCGCGCCCGTGCGCATCCGGAACCGCTGCCGTTGCTGGCGGCCACATACGCGGTGCGTACGAGCTGACGGCGCGATGTCGTTACCGACAGGAACTTCGACATTATATAGCCCAAAGTGCGCGTGCCAACGCGCACTTTTGCTCCAGTCCGCGCCGCTGATGAGTACCTTTACCTGCGTAGCCCACGTCGCCAGGACATCGATGCGTGACGCCGTAGTCGGTGGACGGGCCAGAGCGCATCCGGACGCGGCGGCTTGCCGCTCGCCGCGTAGATATACGCCGTACTGTCGGTGGTGGTCGAGCGCTGCTGCCGCCCGTCAGGCCGCGTCGGTAGCGTATGCTCCCAGGCCGTACTGTCCATCCGGCGTGAGGACATAATCACTACCATTCGCCGGATGCCGATGATGGTCACCTTGCGTGCCGGTGAAGTAGGGGTGGAAATCGTTTCGAGGATGCGGAAGCCTCCCGCGCGCAGCCGCAGCCATCTCGCCTTTAACCACGTGCCGTCGGTACCCTCTCCGCACTCGCGGGGATAATCAGCATCGTGATGGCAATCAGCATTGCCAGAACCAATGATAAGAAGCGTTTCAGATAATGAAATCCTCCATTCGGGCGGTCGGCTTTGAGCTTCCTTCCGCTCCCCTCCGTTTTCCTTTTTAGAACGGTTGAACGGTTGACGGATGGATTTTGTTCCCGGTGGAGAAAAAATATTTCGGGGGATGGGGGGAAAAAATTGGTTCTTCACGGAAAGGTGGGGAGCAAACAAGGGTTTAGGCGAAGCGCCAAAAAAGCTGCACGCGGAAGGAGGCGAAAGCGCGGGACCAACCAATCGCGGTCAAGGGGGACTTTCGTCCCTTTCGTCTGCCCCTTTGCAGGGTCAAGGGACAGCGTCCCTTTGTGGGGTTTGGGGCAACGCCCCAACTGTTCCGCGGGCGACCATCATCTTAAATGCACTCAACAAAAGGCGCAGGCAGCGAAGCGTCCCTGCCAGTAACTTTGCGCGTCCGCAGACGCGCCCTCAAGCTGCTCTTTCCCCAAGATTCCGTGAAGAACCGGAAAATGTGCACGCGCGGCGACAGATTGCGCAGATTCTTGACTTCTCCCCCATAAATGCGCTATAATGGATGGGAATGTGTCAAGAAAGGAAGACCATGATGATTCGCCTGAACAACGATTACTCCGAGGGCTGCCACCCTTCGATTCTCCTGCGCCTGAATGAAATGAACCTCGAACAGAACCCCGGCTACGGCACGGACACCCACTGCGCCGAAGCCGCTGACGCTGTGCGCAAGGCGTTTGCCTGCCCGGATGCGGACGTGCATTTCCTCGTCGGCGGCACGCAGGCAAACATGACCGTGATTGCCGCGGCGCTTCGCCCGTATGAAGCCGTCCTCTGCGCTGACACGGGGCATATCAACGTCCACGAAACGGGCGCGGTGGAAGGCACGGGGCATAAGTGCATTGCGCTCCAAAGCCGCGACGGGCGCATCAGCGCGAGCCAAATCAGCGTGGCGGCGGCAATGCTGGATGACAATGAGCATGTCGCGAAGCCTGCAATGGTCTACATCTCCATGTCCACCGAGCTGGGCACGGTCTACAACCGCGCGCAGCTGCGTGATATTTACCTGACCTGCCAGAAACTGGGGCTGTACCTCTTCATCGACGGCGCGCGGCTGGGCTATGCGCTTGCTGCCCCGACCGGTGACCTGACCGCGGCGGATATCGCCGAGATGTGCGACGTGTTCACCGTCGGCGGCACGAAGATGGGCGCGCTCTTTGGCGAAGCGATTGTCATCAACCATCCGGCGCTGAAGAAGCATTTCCGCCACATGATGAAGCATCAGGGCGGCCTGCTGGCAAAGGGCTGGCTGCTGGGCGTGCAGTTCAGCGCGCTGATGGCGGACGGGCTGTACTTCCAGCTGGGGCAGAAGGCGGTCAAGCAGGCGATGCGCATCCGCACCGCGCTGCTGGAGAAGGGGATTCCGCTGCATGTCGATTCCCCGACGAACCAGCTCTTCCCGATTTTCTCCGATGAGCAGGTGGAGGCGCTGGAAGAGGATTTCGCGCTGGAATTTCAGGAGCGTGTGGACGAGAGCCATGTCGCGCTGCGCGTGTGCACCTCGTGGGCGACGCCGGAGCGGAATGTGACGGCGTTTATCGAGAAAATCAACAAGCTGTAAGCATTACGTTTCTGCCGGAGCATTTGCAGTAAGGAAAGTGCGCCCAAGCCGGGCTGCCAAAAAGGGTCAAGGGACAATGTCCCTTGCAGGGTGCAGGGACAGCGTCCCTTTGGGGTTTGGGGCAACGCCCCAACTGTTTGTCGGGCGCTCAACTCAAAGGAAGAAGTCAACAAAAGGCGCAGGCAGCGAAGCGTCCCTGCCAGTATCTTTGCGCGTCCGCAGACGCGCCCCCAAGCTGCTCTTCCCCAAGATTCCGTAAAGAACAAAAAAGGTCGTTCCCACCATGAGGAGCGACCTTTTACTTTACTTTTTACTTTTTCCGCTTTGTCTGATTGCTGCCCTTGCTCTCCATCCGCTGCTCCACCTTCGACTTCTCCGGGAAGTTCGCCGTCACCCATGCCTGCACCTTCTCCATCTCCGGGACGCCGCGGAAGTAGTACGCCGTGCCCTTGACACGAATGTGGCAGACGTGCAGACGCTTTTCAATGAACGTCTGCTTGACCAGAATGTCCTGCGCGGATACGCCGCTGACCTCGTAGGTGTTCGCGCGACCCAAATTCGCCACAATCCGCGCGCCGTGCAGGTTCGTCGCGGGCTGGAAGGCATAGCTGCCCAGATAGCTGGGAATGTAGAACGCCATTGTCAGGCTGCACGCCGCAATCATCAGCCCCAGAATCATCAGGGTGAAGGAGGGCGGCAGGAGCAGCAGGCTGATTGCAAGCACGGGCAGCACGGACAGCGCAACCGGGGCGCACGCGGTCAAAATCACGGCGGATTTTTTCGTCCGCAGTTCCAGCTTCTCACGCATCAGGCGCTTTTCTCCCCATCATTTCGTTCGTCCGACGAATCAGAATGTCGGCGATTTTCCGCGCACAGTCGGGGTCAATCTTCTCGTGCTGCTTGGCAATCATTTCAGCGCGCTTTTCCGGGTGACGCAGCAAATCCGCCACTTTCGCAGTCAGCTCGTCGTCCGTGTGCGCCCAGAGCGCCAGCGCGTTGTCCTCCATGAAGCGGGCGTTTTCCGTTTCGCACCCCGCAATCGGGTGTGCGACGACAATCGCCGTGCCGATGGTCATTGCCTCGGTGGAGGTCAGCCCGCCGGATTTCGTGACCAGCACATCCGCGGCGGCAATCAGGGGCGTCAGCGGCGTCACCTGCGCGCGCAGGGACACGCGCGGGTCGCTGCCGTAGGCGTCGGTCGCCCGGCGCAGCGCATCCACGTTTGACCCGCAGACGACGGTCAGATGGCCGTTTTCGCCCAGCACGGGCAGAATCCGCGCAATCATTTCCGGCAGATTGCCCGCGCCCATGCTGCCGCCGACAAGGACGACTTCGGGGCGCTCCGGGTCAAGCCCGACGGCCTCCTTCGCGGCGCTTGTCCGTGCAGGGGCGGCAGGAGAGGGACACCGGAATGCCTGTGAATTCATAAGCACTTTTGGGCAGCGCCAGCCGCCTGGCGGAGGGCATCGCCGCCTTGCAGGTGAACATCACGTCGCACTCGATGTCCTCAATGAAGGGATGAATCGTGTAGTCGGTCATGACCATGGCGAACAAGCCGTTCCACAGGTCGTGGCGGCGGAGGTAGGTGACGCTCTGTCCGCCGAACATGTGGGTGCAGACAATCAAATCCGGCGCGTAATCGGTCAGCAGCTGCTCCATCTTGCGCGCGTAGGCGGCGTTGAAGAGGTAGACGGGGGACTTGATGCGCGGCGTGCTGATGGCCTTGGCGAAGCGGTACAGCCGCCCGAAGGCATCCGGCGCCGCCTGTACAAATTTGACGTAGACGTTCGACACGGTGGCGGACAGCTTCTGCCCGCCGAATGCCACGCAATCCTCAAATCGGCATTCCACGCCGCGCTCCGTCAGCGCTTCCATCACCGCGTGCGCCGCCGTGTTGTGTCCGCCGCCCGTGGCTGTGGAGAGTATGAGTGCCTTCAATTAGTCCTCCTGCCCGGCGGCATTTTCCGCCAGCATTTCATCAATGATTTTGCAGGTCATGCGGATGATTTTGCGCATGGGCGGCTGCTGTAATATGCGTTCGTCCGCGCATCCGGGGTAGGGGATTCCGGCTTCTTTTCGCGCCCTAACAGCTCCGCGCAGCAGATGCTGCCGTTTCGGGCGATGAACGCCCGGTAGACGCGCTGCACCCGCGCGTACGTCTGCGGGCGGTGTTCCGGCTTCGCGCCGTCTGCTCCTTCCAGCGCGGCGCAGAGCATTACCGCCGAGGAAACGCGCCGCAGTTGTCGCGCAGCCGCCCGATGCCGCCGCCCAGCCCGCAGGCGACCCGCGCCGCCTGCTCCTGCGTCAGCCCCGCAATGTCCGCATAGGTCATCAGCACCGCCTGAGCGCAGTTCACCCCGGATGCAAACAGGCGAACCGCCGTCTTTTTCTCGTTCTGAAATCGCCATTTTATTGTGCCGTAATCACTTTCAGCGTGTCGCGCAGTTTGTCGTAGACGTTTGTCTTGTAGGTGTCGGTGTACCCTGCCGGGTAGGTGAGGTGGATGGTGTAGAGCACGTTATTCTTGTAAACCGCCGCAATGCGCCCCGCGATTTGCAGATTGCCATCCAGCGTGGCGGTGTAATTGGCGTACACGCCCGTTGCGCCGAGGAACAGCCCCTTGCGCGTCGCCGTGTTTGACGGGCTGAACTTGGGGTAATTCGCGTTGCGGAGGTTCGTCAGCATGGACTTGACTTCCGTCGTCAGCGAATCGGTGGTGTACTCAATGCTCGTGCTGTTTGCGCGGATGACGAGGGTCGCCGCGTAGCCCGTCGCCCAGTCGGGACTCTGGAGTTTGTAGCTGTTCGCCTCGGACGTATCCACCACCCAGCCAGCCGGGCCTTCAAACGTCAGATTCAGGTTCGACGCGGTGTAGGTCTGGTAGGTGAAGGACAGCGCCGGCAGGGGCGTGGGGGTCGGCTTGTCGATGGGATCGATCACGACGGGCGTCGCGCCGGAATACTGCCCGGAAATGACCGGAATGGGCGTATTCGTGGGGGGAGGCGTGACGAGCGTCGGCAGATGAATTTCCTCCGGCGTGCTGGCAGCGTCGCCCGTGTAGTCGTCCTCCTCGGACGCGGGGTCGTAATCCGCCGGAAGGCTGCTGCCGGCGGTATTCGTGCTGGGGGTGTTTGCCGCCCCCTGTGTATTGACGTTATACTGCGTCTTCGGTTCAGATGCGCAGCCCGCCAGCAGAACGAGGCACGCGCTCAGCAGAAGCACTGTCCGAAAGCCCTTTTTCATCGTGATTCCCTCCTTATGGTTGTTATCCTAGCCTTAATTCAAAAACGATTGAAACACCCGTTTTCTTGCAAAAGAATGCGGATGACGTCATTCCGCCCCATCAATCTCCTGATACTTCGGGTGATAGATCCGCCGGTCAAGGCTCCAGACCTTCTCCGAGAACGCACCCTCCGGCACGCGCGAGAGAATCCCCTGCATTTCGTTCATCTTCGCGTCCAAATCGTCGATGCGCGCGAGCACCTCCGCTTCGGGGAACATCGGCGCCTTCGGGCTGCCGTATTCCGGGATGCTGTGATGCGAGAGCACCATGTGCTCCAGCAGCAGCACAATTTCCCCGGATACGCCCACGTTCTTCGCCGCTTCCTCAATCCGCGCCACGCCGCGCACCAAATGCCCAATCAGCAGCCCGTCCGCGGAATAATCGCTCACGCTGCCCGTTTCGTCGCTGATCATTTCCGTCGTCTTGCACAGGTCGTGCAGGATAACGCCCGCGTAGAGCAGCTCCGCGTTCAGGAACGGGTACGCCGCCACGACGTGCCGCGCCAGATTCAGCATACTCGTCGTGTGGTGGAGCAGACCGGAGCGTTCCGCGTGGTGCAGCCGCTGCGCCGCCGGAAACCATTCCAGCTTGTCGCCCGTCAGCCGAAGCATCTCGCGCACGATTTTCTTCAGTCCATCGGACTGGAAGGTATCAATCGTGTCCTCGATGTCCTTGCGCATCACTTCGGGCTTTTCGGGCGCACACGCGACCAGCTGCGCCATGTCCACCTCGTCCTGCGGCAAGGCGGCGCGCATCCGCTCAATGCGGAGCTGCTTGCGGCTGTTGTACTCCTGCACCAGCCCCTGCACTTTGATGACCGAGCCTTGCTTGGGCACGTCCATCAGCTGATTCCAGTCCCAGTATTTGCAGTTGATGTCGCCCGTTTTATCCGCGAGGGTGAGGTCGAGGTACGCGCCGCCCTTCTTATCCGTCCGCGCATCCGCAGAGCGAACGAGCAGAAACCCGACGAAGCGGGCGTTGGTTTCCAGCTGATTGACTGTCATGGGTGATTTTCCTCCGATGGATGAAAATGGTTGATGATTTTGGAATCCTCATAGTCGTTAGTAGTCGGATTTTCAGGTTCACAAACTAAATAACTTGCGATAAAAAACAAGTATGCAGCAGTGGACTGCCGAAGGAGTCCAGAGGGCGATCGGAAAGCCCTCTGGTACTATGCCAAAGCACTGTTTGGAAAGAGAAAACAGCTTGGCATAGCAAGATGCAGCAAGCATCAAAACGGCGCATCCCCGCCGTTCTCTCCCCCCATCGCCGAGGGCGGCAAATCCGTGTACGTCGTGTATTCGCTCAGCCACGCGACCTTCACCGTGCCCAACGGGCCGTTTCTCTGCTTCGCAATGATGATTTCACCCACGTTCTTGTCCGCCGTTTCGGGGTCGTAGTAGCCCTCGCGGTGGATGAACATGACGACGTCCGCGTCCTGCTCGATGGAGCCGGAGTCGCGCAGGTCGGACAGCGCGGGACGCTTGTTGTCGCGCGTCGTCGATGCACGGGAGAGCTGCGCGCAGGCAATCAGCGGCACTTTCAGCTCCAGCGCAATCGCCTTCAGCTGGCGGCTGATTTCGCTCACTTCCAGCTGACGGTTCTCGGTCTTGCCGTCGGCGTGCATAAGGCCCAGATAGTCCACGATGATGAGGTCAAGCCCCTTGTCCATCATCAGGCGGCGGCAGCGCGAACGGAGCTGCGTCGGCGTGATGCCCGCCGTATCGTCAATGTAAACAGGGGAGTTCGACATAGGGCCGATGGATTTCGCCAGCTTTATCCAGTCCTCTTCACGCAGGGTGCCTTGGCGGACGCTCTGCATGTTGACGCGCGCGTCGGAGCAGAGCATACGCAGGGCAATCTGCTCGCGCGGCATTTCCAGCGAGAACACGGCGACGCTTTTGTTCGCGTAGAGTGCGGCGTGGGTGGCGATGTTCATCGCGAAGGACGTTTTGCCCATGGACGGGCGCGCGCCGATGATGATGAGTTCGCCGCCGTGCAGACCGGTGAGCATGTTGTCCAGCAGGGTGAAGCCGGTCGGCACGCCGGAGACGCGCCCCTTGAGCTTCGCCAGCTCCTCGATGTTGGCGTAGGTGTTGTACAGCACGTCGCGGACGTGGACGAGGCTCTCGCCAGATGCGCGGTTCATCACGATGTCGAAAATCGCCTTTTCCGCGTGTCCGAGCGTCTCCTGCAGGGGATTCTGCTGACTGTAACACTCCTGCGAAATCTCCTGCGACGCCTTGATGAGCTTGCGCAGGGTGGACTTTTCGGCTACCAAGGTGATGTACGCCTTGACGTTCGCGGTCGTCGGCACGAAGCTCATCAGCCGCATGAGGTACTCCGTGCCGCCGATGCCTTCCAGCGTCCCACGGCGGGTCAGCTCGGCATCGACGGTCACGAGGTCAATTGGGCGCTGCTGATGGTGCAGGGCAATCATCGCCTCGAAGATTTCGCGGTGCGCCGGCTGATAGAAATCGTCGGTGGACAAGGCTTCCGCCGCCTGCAGCACCGCGTTTTCATCCTGCATCATCGCGCCCAGCACGGACTGCTCCGCTTCGACGCTATTGGGCGGCGTCACGCCACGAAATTCTGACATAAACCTCTTTCAAGGGCGCTGCCCTTGACCCGCCAAAGGGTCTTCGACCCTCTGGACTCCCTTTCGCGCGATTGAGTTGGTGACCTCTGCATACAGGTTTCGCGTGCAGCTTCCAGAGGGCAATGGAAACGGACGAAGTCCGCGGTCGCCCTCTGGACTCCTTCGCCTGCACTCCCATGCTGCTGGTTGGGTTATGTTAGTTGGGGAAAACGAAAGGTTCACAAACTATAACAAGTTTCGGTAAAAATCAAGTATGAGAGTGTGCACCCGAAGGGGTGGAGGGGGCGATCGGAAAGCCCCCTCCTCGCCTCCGCAGAGGCGAAACCCCTGCTGCAAACAAAATCCATTATAATAGGAAGAAAACCTTCCGGCAGACCGGGAGGACAGCCCCCCGGCGGTGACTGCCTTACTTCACCGCCGCCGCTTCCACATGCACAACCATCTTCGCGGAGATGTCCTTGTACAGGCGAACCTCAATCTCCACATCGCCGACGGCGCGGATGTTCTCGCACTTGATGTCGCGCTTGTCCACCGCAACGCCGTGCTGCGCCTTCAGCTGCTCGGCAACTTCGCGCTCGTAATCGAGCCGTACAGCCGCCCCTGCGCGCCGCACTTCACCGACATGCTGATGACCTTGCCGCGCAGGGCGTCCGCCTGTGCCGTCGCGTCGGCGCGGCGCTGGGCCTCGCGTTCGGCTTCCGCCTTACGCATTTTCTCGACGCCCTTCATCGCGCCGGGAGTCGCTTCCACCGCCAGCTTCTTGGGGAACAGAAAGTTGCGCGCGTAGCCATCCGCCGCATTCACAATCTGATCCTTCTTGCCGACACCCTTCACATCTTCCAGCAAAATAACCTTCATAATCTGTATCCTCCTTAAATCTTAAAAATCAGAAAAATCATCGTCTTTTCGATGGCGGTCGTCGCGCAGTCCGCGCGGGTCGCGGATTTGGTCAACGCAGCCCGCGAACATCGGCAGAATCGGCACGAACAGCACCATCAGGATGGTTAGGAACCAGCGGCGGCCGCGCGTTGCACCCGCGCGTATCATGGCGAAATTCTGCGCCGAAACGCCCTGCACCGCGAAGCTCCAGAACGCCACACTGCCCAGCAGCGAAGCCGCCAGCGCAACTGTCGCGTTCGTTGTAAACAGCTGCGCCGCACTCAGAAGCAGCAGCACCGCCATGCTGATGCCCAGCGGGGTGGGCATGAACCAGCGGTCGGCGGTCGGCGTGTCCTCCGCGTCGGGAAATTTGCGCCAGCACAACAGCATCCCCAGCGAAAACGCCATGATTCCTTTGACCAGCAGGTCAGGCATGATGGATGGCAGCGTTCTCTCAATCGTTGCGCGCAGGCTCCATTCCAGCTGCTGCAGCACATCCTCGGAAAGCCACGGCAGCACGTTTCCGCCCGTCAGCGCCGCGAGACTTTCCAGCGCCGCTGTGCGTTTTGCATCCAGCGCCGCCAGCCCGGACACATACGCGGAATACAGCACCTGCGGGCGCGTCCGCGCGTTCATCATGACACGCAGAATGTCATAGGACAAGCCCTCATACAGGTCGCCATACGCCTGATAGCGCTGAAGGAGCATCATCAGCAGCGCGACGACGGCGGCGAAGCAAATCACCGCCCAATACATTGCCATGCGCGATTTGCGGAAGGCGCCGGGCGGCAGGAACAGCATCAGCGCGCCGCCGAAGAGCCAGACGCAGGCGGACGGAATGAGCAGCTTCGGCAGGAGGAGCAGCAGAGAGGAAAATGCGCCGATGACGAGCAGCGGGAGACCGATGCAGAGCAATGTCTGGGAGATTGGCGCGTTGCGGGTCGGCAGGGGCAGTTCCCCCGTGAGGGAGAGCAGCGAAAAGGGCATGAACAGCAGCAGAAGCACCGCCAGCGGCACGCTGCGCAGGCTGAATGTCAAAGCGAATACGATACAGATGCCCATCATGTACCAATCGGGCCTGCCGACTTTGGCTTTGCCGTACATGCTGTCCTCACCTCCTTGTGTAGGCTCATCCATCTTCCTATTGTACAGCACAATCGCCAAAAAAGCAAGCCGGGGAGGCGCGGATGCACGAAAAAAGGAAGCGCCCGTCGCAGTCGCTTCCTTTATATATGCTGATTTTTTATTTGCCGCGCACAAGCGACTTGCGCTTTGCCAGCTCAGCCACCAGCGCTGCCGGCAGCAAATCCCGATGCGGCTCTTCCTGCGGCACAGCCCCGCGATAGACCGCCAGTGTCCGCTGCGTCACCGTGTCCCAGTTGTGCGAATGGCAGATGTAATCCGGCGCTTCCGCCTTGTACTTTGCCACCTTCGCCGGATTCGCCAGCAAATCCGCCAGCTTTGCGCGCAAATCGTCGATATCGCCGCGGCGGAAGGTCACGCCGTGCTCCTGAACGACGGAGGCGCACTCGTCGATGTCGCTTGTCAGCACACAGCAGCCGTAGCTCATCGCCTCCATCAGCGAAAGGGGCATCCCCTCGACGTCGCTGGGCAGGACGTAGGTGTAAGCGTTGCTGTACAATTCCGCCAGCAGCTGCCCCTGCACAAAGCCGGGGAATATCACGCGGTCGTCGTCCTTTGCCATTTCGCGCAGCTCGTCGAAATATTCCTGCGAGTCGGACGCGCCGCCCGCAATGACCAGCTTCTTGTCCGTCGGCAGATGCTTGTACGCCTCAATCAGGTAGTGTTCGCCCTTTTCCGGCACGATGCGCCCCAGATAGAGGATGTAGTTGTCCTTTTCCAGCCCGTACTGGCGAATCAGCTCCGGTGCGCACGGCTGGTAGCTCGGCACGCCGTTGGGAATCAACAGCGTCTCGCGCCCATAGGTGTCCGCAAAATACTGCTGCATGCCGTGGCTCAGCACAATCAGCTCATCCGCGTGGCGCACCGCCATCTTTTCGCCCAGCTTGATGCACTTGGACGCAATGCCGTTTTGCCATTTTGCGCTCGTCCAGTCCAGCCCGTGTACCGTTACGATAACGCGCTTGCCCATCAGCTTCGGCAGCCAGCAGAACAGCGCCGGCCCTTCCGCGTGCACATGCACCACGTCATAATTGCCCACCGCCGCGCAAAGGCAGCCGAAGAAACTTGCGGAAACCGCCGCCAGTCCCTTCTTCTGGATGGTCGGTACATACTTCAGGCTGATGCCGTTGAAATTTTCGGGCTGCGGCTGCTGCTTGTCGGTTCGGTTATAGCACGTCACGGAATGCCCCTGCGCCACCATGCGCTTGGCCAGTTCGCCCACCACAACCTCGATGCCGCCATCATGGGACGGTACGCGCTTCTGTCCGACCATGGCAATTTTCATATACTTCCGAGCCATCCCTTGCAGCCTCCTTTGTTGCTTGAAATTTCCCATTATGAGGGGGAGGGGAACCCCATCAGCAGCCCCGATGCGTTTTGTTGTACGTTTCGGTGTCATCTGATGCACTCATCATACCACACGCATGGGTTAATTGAAACGAAGTTACATCGGTTTTCCGAAATTTTTTCGGTATTCCACGTATTCCGAAAGTTTTCAGGAAATTTCAGGAAAGATGGCGGCGGCTTTTCACAAAATGCCCTGTCCATTCGCGTCTGTTTTTAGCCGAAAACGATATACTTGCGGTTCAAAAAAAACAGCGTTATTTTATGTGTAAGAAGACCGTGTAACAACGAAGAAGAACAGGTTACATAGTGCAATGGCATGCCGCGCGAACGAAACCTGTCAATTTATCTGCTAAATTGCCATATTTATGCTGGTCACTCTTGACATGTTGATTTTTGTCAGGTATAATTTACATATGAACAGCATCGGTGCAGCGCCTCGGGTGGATGCTGTCCGCCGCAGCAATGGGTGTAGCCGGACGAATAGGGGAGGAGAGAAACCATGAAAACGAGCTGGCTCAATGGAAGCAAACGAATCCTGTCACCACTGCTGATTGCGGCGGCGCTGATGTTCGGCTGGACGCCGCTGGGGGAGGGGAAGGCGCTGGCGGCGACGGATAAGGGGCAGCAGTTCGCACAGGCGGCGATGCTGTTTGCGAAAACGGAAGCGGCTTACGCACAGGAAATCTACAAAACAGCGGGTGCAAGCGATACGCCGTTCTTCAGCAACACTGCTTGGTGTGCGGCGTTTGTGTCGGTTATCGCACGTCAGCTTGGCATCAGCACGAGCGTCATTCCTGATTCGGCGGGTGCGGCGGCTTTTGCGCCCACGACGTCATCCTTCCACCCGATGCTGAATCCGTCGACGTATTCGTCGTATTCTGGGTATTCCAAATACCAGACGCGCTACAATACGGATGTGCTGACGTATGGTCACGGCCTCTATACGCCACAGGTTGGCGATATCGTGGTGCTGAATGAGTACACCTCCAAAGCGGGCACAGCTATCAAAACGGGCTGGCAGCATGTGGGTATCGTGACTTCTGTCAATACAAGCACGAAAAAGGTGAATTTTGTCAGCGGCAACTGGAGCGGTCTTCGCTGCTCGGAAAGCAAAAACTACAACTATGCAGCGGGCGTGCCCACGTCCTTCTCCAATTATACGCAGAATTACGGCGTTCTGGGTTTCTTCCATCCGGATTGGAGCAAAGTTTCCAGCCTGAAGAGCGTCTCGGCAATCACTGGCATTTCGCTGTATTCGGACGCATATGGCACGATTTCGGACGGCACAACCATTCTGATGGCGCTTGATGAACAGCAGAAAATTACGCCTTCTGTCACGCCTTCCAACGCGATTTGGAATCCGCAGGGGGATATTTACCGCTTCTACGGTGCGAACAACAGCTATGACGCAGCGTATGGCAGCCACAAAACCTCGTCTGTTGCAAAAGACAAAGACTTTACCGGACTTTACTGGGTGAGCAGCGATTCGTCCATTGTCAAAGTTGACCGCTACACGGGGCTTCTGACGGCGGTCAGCACCGGCACAGCGACCATCACGGTTTATGCGATTGCGGACGGCAAGCGCACGCGCGCAACCGCCGTCAAGACGAGTTTTACGGTTTATGTGGATGACGGCCTGCCTGTCACGCGCGAATGGTATCCCTACGAAACGCAGAAGAACATCGAACTGCGCACAACCCCGACGTACAGCAGCAACAACCTCTATGGAACGATTTTTGCAGGGACGGAATTGCAGATTGACCTGCTGCATGTGACCAAGGCAGTCGTGAACAGCAAGACGTACTGGTATGCGCCGGTGCAGCTGAACGATGATGAAGTGGTCTACTGCGACATCAGCGACCAGTCGGCGATTCGCCCGATGCGCGCACCGAGCGGGAACGACTGGTGGAACTACAAGACGGTTTGGAAAAATGGCGTGAACATCCGCTCTTTCGCCAATTCGTATCTGACGACCAATATTGTGGCGAATTTGTCTCCCAGCGAAACGGTGGAGCTTGACCTCAACCACACTGTAACCGAGCCGAAATATGGCGATACATGGGCGTTTGCGCGCTATCAGCAGTCCGACGGCTCGTACGTCTACGGCTGGTGCATCGAGAGCGACAGCAGCTACATACAGAAGCAGAATACGGCAAGCAATCCCGCACATTATACCGATTACATCGTCTTGGATGACGTGTGGCATTGCGTGTATGCCGCGCCGGACTATACGGATTTAATTGGTGAAATAAACAGCGACAACGGCGTTTTCCAAGTTGACGTTGCAAATATCACGGCTCACACGACGGATGATGGGTATCTGATTAATGAGTATTGGGCACCGTGCCGCTATACGGACAACGGCACGGTTGTCGAAGGCTATATGGAAGTTCTTGAGGGCATTTACCCTGTTGGCATTGACCAGGAAGCGGAATGGCTGCGCTATGAGGTGACGAGTGCGTCTGGAAGCGAAATTCGCCGCTTCCCGAAGCCGTATAACCTTGCGGTGATGGATGGTCGAACCTATTCCCAAGGCGAAGTCATTTGGATGAACAAAAACGAAAGCGTGACCATCACCGAGAAAGGGAAGCAGTACACCTTCATGCTCGGCTACGGGGATGATTACGTTCTGGGCTGGTTTGACGTAACAAATGACGGTGAACCGCTGACACCGGTGGGCGACAACATCACGCAGGTTGTTTCTGCGCGCAGCGGAAACAGCGTTTACACGCTTTGCCGCGGTCATGTCTCGTGGTATGATGCGGAGTGGTACGCGAACTATGTGCTGGGTGGCCACCTCGTTACCATCAACGATGCAGCAGAAGAGGAAATGCTGCACTCGGTCATCATGAGCGCATACGGCGGCACGGCGTGGACGGGTGGCCATGCGACCAATGACGCGAGCGGCTGGACGTGGCCGACTACCGGCACGATGGATTATCAGAATTGGGGTTCGTCGAGCGGAACGCCGACCAGCCGCTATACCGCAATTGCCATCAAGGGCGATTACGATGGATGGTTCACTTATCGCGACGGCGCAAACTCCTACGTCGACAGCTTTATTGTTGAAGTGGAGGAAACGCCGCGCGCGTGGTTCACCTACCGCATCGACGGGCTTCTGGAGTTCCGCAGACAGGCAAATATGTCCGGTCAGGTTCAGATGGCGGTTGGCTATGGCTACTATTGCACCGTTGACCTGCTGAACGTGACGATGGACGAAAGCAAGAAACACTTCTTTGCGCCTGTGCTGATGGATGATGGCTCCATCCTCTACTGCGACCTTGCGGACAAGAAAATCATCGTCCCCGACCTTGAACCCGATGAACCCGCATGGACGCAGTACAAAGCCCTCAGCAGCCTCTACGTCCGCACCTTCCCGAACACTTGGTGCGATACGGGCGTGCTGAAAACGCTGAGCAAGAACACCATTCTGGAATTGGATGTCAGCCACAAGCTGCGCGACCCGCGCTTCGGCAACGACTGGGCATACGCGCGCTACAAGCAGTCCGACGGCACCTACCTCTACGGCTGGGTGATTGCTGCGAACACCTACGTCGAGCAGGTGAAGCAGACCCCCTGCTTGGTACGACTACTTTGTGAATCCGGGCAGCACGGTGTATGTCTACAAGACGCAGAATGTGGATGACACGATTGTCAAAACGTACACATCCGGCAGCAATTTCCAAGTGGACGTGAACAACATGTGCCAAGACCAGAACGGCTACCTCTGGGCGCCTGTGGCAGATAGCACGGGCAAGGAACTGGGCTATACCGACCTCTCCGCGGCGCACGCAGGGAGCAAATCAGCGGCGATTCCGCTTGTCTACTGCAAGTCGGGCTGGGCGCTCGCTTATGTGCTGGCGGAAGATGGCGTGGATGTGCTGGCAGCCCCGAATGACGCGGCTGCCCTCGTCAAGCACATGGATCGCGATGCGGACTTCTGGTTTGGCGTGGATGAAACCTATACCGATGCGAAGGGAAAGATCTGGACGCGCATTTACGCCGCGGAGGACTACGAGGAAATGGCGGATGGCGGCTGGGTCAGGCTGGAAAATGGCGTGAACTACAACACCGTCTATGCACAGTGGTACGACACGGGGTGCAGCATTTCCCGCAACGGTATCACCTACACGCTTTACGGCGGCTACAACAGCTGGAGCATCGCACAGGAAATGTGCGCCAACATGGGCGGCGATGGCGGCACAGCCGTCAGAAAGCACCTTGCCATCGTCCACAACGACGCGGAACAGAAGATTATTGAGCAGCTGCTGAATGCCACCTCGACCGTCGACAAGGCGTGGATTGGCGCAAGCAAAGTCAGCGGTGCGTGGAAATGGGTGGATGGTACGGCGCTCAAGTACAGCCAGTGGGGCTACAATGAACCCAATAGCACGGGAAGCGGTCTGGCTGCATCCTTCGATGGCAGCTGGTACGCATCTGAGGATGGAAAGAACATCCACATTCAGGGCTTCATCACTGAGCAGTTCACGGGCATCGGGCTACCGCAGGTGAAGCTGCCCGCGTCGACGTTCTATGTGGATGACGAGGCGTTCGTGGGCAACAGCACGATTCAGTCGGTCGTTGCGCCGGATGGACTGCAAGTCATTGGCACGCGTGCCTTTGCGGACTGCGCGAACCTGAAGTGCATCACCCTGCCGGACTCCGTATCCCACATCGCGGAGGATGCGTTCGAGAACACGCCGGATGTCGTCATCTTCGCCAGCGTCGGCAGCTACGCGTGGCAGTGGGCGGAGAAGCAGGGCATCCCGCACGGCACGCCGTACACCGAGTAAAATCAGTGGGCGCAGACTTCCCCAGCGGGCGGTCTGCGCCCGTTTTCGCGGAAAAAACTCCGGCTTCACGCAAAAAATCCGCCCAATCCCCCTTGACAAACCGCTTTCCCTGTGCTACAATATCCACGTTTGAAGCAGAGGCTTGCCCGTCTCTCACCTTGCGCGGCGTATGCTGCCGGGTTCACAGGCTTTTTCCCTTTCAGGCGGATTGACCGCCGAAAAGGCGCAAAGTGCATGTCAGCGACGGGTGGAGTCACCCGCCGCTTTTTCTGTGGTATGGAGCAGAAAACGCTGGCTTCAACGAAAATTGGGAGGTGTATGGACATAGCACTCGATCTGATGATCAATGAGGAAATCCGCGACCGGGAAGTCCGCCTGATTGACGAAAACGGCGAACAGCTCGGCGTCATGCCAACAGCCAAGGCGATGGAGCTGGCGGAAGAGCGCGGCCTCGACCTCGCCAAAATCCAGCCCACGGCAAAACCGCCGGTCTGCAAACTGCTGGACTATGACAAGTACCGCTACGAACAGTCGCGGCGCGAACGCGAAAACCGGAAGAATCAGCGGGTCGTCGAAACCAAGGAGGTTCAGCTGTCCGCCACCATCGAGGAGAACGACGTTCTCACGAAGGCGAAAATGGCGCAGAAGTTCCTTCAGGGTGGCGATAAGGTGAAGGTGTCCATCCGTTTCCGTGGCCGCCAGATCACCCATAGCGAAATCGGCATGCAGGTCATGCAGGACTTCGCGGCCCGCTGCGCCGAGGTCAGCTCGGTGGAGCGCCGTCCCATGATGGACGGCCGTCATATGATTATGATCCTGGCCCCCAAGGCGGCAAAGGCTTCCTTCGCTGAAAAGAAGGCCGCCCGCGAAAACGCCAAGGGGAATCAAGAACAGGAATAAAACGGCTATCGCAGCTTGCCTGCGCCCCGTTTTATCAGCATTGGAAGGAGGACTACACCATGCCTAAGCAGAAGTCTCACCGTGGTGCTGCCAAGCGCTTTTCCTTTACCAAGACCGGTATCGTGAAGCATAAGCAGATGAACGCTAACCATCAGGTTCGCCTCAAGACCACCAAGCGCACCCGTCACCTGCGCGCTGACGGCATTGTGGACAACGCGGCGGAAGCCAAGACCATCCACAAGCTGCTGCCCTACAAGTAATTAAGCCCATTCGCTGGCAAGGAGGATACTCACAATGGCACGTATTAAGAGATCTGTGAACGCTCTGAAGAAGCGCCGCAAGGTCATGAAGCTGGCAAAGGGCTACTGGGGTGCAAAGTCCAAGCAGTACCGCGCCGCGTCCGAACAGGTTGCTCGTTCCCTGCGCTATGCCTTCAAGGGCCGCAAGCTGCGCAAGCGTGATTTCCGCTCCCTGTGGATCACCCGTATCAACGCCGCTGCTCGCCTGAATGGCATGAGCTATTCCACGTTCATCAATGGTCTGAAGAAGCACAACATCACCGTCAACCGCAAGATTCTCGCGGATCTGGCTGTGAACGATGCAGCTGCTTTCACCAAGCTCGTGGAAATCGCCAAGGCGTAATTGTCGCCCAAGCGTTTCATAGCACAAACTCGTCCGATGTTGAAACCGTGTTTCAGCGCCGGACGTTTTTTTGCCCTTTTTTCCGCAAAAGGGCGTTTGTGGATTGCCTGATTGCAAAGGTGACTTTCCTTCCAAACAGGACATCGTCATGCTTCCAGAGGGCAATGGAAATGGACGAAGTCCGCGGTCGCCCTCTGGACTCCTTCGGTGCCCTCCTTCGTAGCAGTGCGGTGGCGCTGCTTGGGGGTACGAATGGTTCACAAACTATAACTACTTTCGGTACAAATCAAGTAACATGGGAGTGACCGCGCCGAAGGTTTCCAAAGGGCGAGCGGAAAGCCCTTTGGTCGCGTCCGCAGACGCGAAATCCTCTGCGGCAATGGTGGAGAAAATCAGGGAATTAGGGGATTAGAGGAAATAACATCATGCTCAAAAAGTACATTACCGACCTGAGACACGAATTCTCCGGCTACAACGCCGGCAAACTCCTCAAGGACATCCTCAGCGGCATCACAGTGGCGGCGGTGGCGCTGCCGCTTGCCCTCGCATTCGGCGTGTCCTCCGGTGCGGACGCCGCCGCAGGGCTTGTCACCGCCATCATCGGCGGACTTGTCATCGGGCTGCTTGGCGGCGCGTCCTTCCAAATCAGCGGCCCGACCGGGGCCATGAGCGCCATCCTCATCGGCATCGTCGCCCAGTACGGCTTGCAGGGCGTGTTCGTCGCGTCGCTTGCGGCGGGCGTGATTATCCTGCTGGCGGGCATCCTCCGCCTCGGCAAGCTCGTCAACTTCATCCCGACCAGCGTCGTCATGGGCTTCACCAGCGGCATCGCGATTATCATCGCCTTGGGGCAGGTGGACAACTTCTTCGGCACGCACTCCGTCGGCACAAGCGCGCTGGAAAAGCTGTGGAGCTACACCAGCGTCGGATTTACCCCCAACTGGCAGGCGGTCGCCATCGGTCTGCTGGTTGTGCTGTTCATGGTCTTCTGGCCGAAGAAGCTGAACGCGAAGGTGCCGGGGTCGCTGCTGGCGATTATTCTGGCGACCATCGTGACCGAAATCGCGGGTTTCGATTCGCTGGCGAAGGTGGGGGACATCCCGAAAAGCCTGATGTTGGACAACCGCCTGAACCTCGGCGCGGTCAACCTCGACATGCTCCAAAACCTCGTCAGCCCGATTGTCTCCATCGCCATGCTGGGCATGATTGAGTCGCTGCTGTGCGGCGCGAGCGCATCCCGCATGAAGGATGAAGCCTTCGACGCGGATCGTGAGCTGATTGCGCAGGGCGTGGGCAACATCCTGCTGCCGTTTTTCGGCGGCGTGCCCGCAACGGCGGCGATTGCCCGCACGTCCGTCGCCATCAAGTCCGGCGAGCAGACCCGCGTGACCGGCGTTGTGCATTCGCTGGTGCTGCTGCTGGCGATGGTGCTGCTGGGCGGCGTGATGAGCCGCCTGCCGCTGAGTGCGCTGGCGGGTGTGCTGATGGTGACGGCGTGGCGAATGAACGAGTGGCACGGCATCAAGACGATTTTCAGCCGCAAGGTGTGGACGGGCGTCGCGCAGTTCCTGATTACGATGGTGTCCACCGTTGTCTTTGACCTGACCGTCGCCATCGTCATCGGCATTGTGACCGCGCTGCTGATGTTCGTCTGGAACGCCGCGCGCCTGACCATCGAAACCGAGCCGGTGGACAAGGTGCGTCTGGAGCGCCTGCACCGCATGGGCAAGCCGGTGGATGAATCCCGCGCGAAAAGCATCCTCGTCAGCTATGTGAACGGTTCGCTGTTCTTCGCGAACTGCGCGGATTTGAAGCGGAAGCTGCTTTCGGTGGATTTTACCGGCTGTGAGCACCTGATTCTCTCCCTGCGCGGCGTGTCCGCAGCCGACATTTCCGGCGTGCAGACGCTGATGGAGGTGTGCGCGCTGATTGCGCAGAAGGACGTGACCGTCTCGATTTGCGGTGTGCATGAGAACGTCGCGGGCTTCTTCCAGAAAGTCGGTCTGACCGACCAGCTGGGCGCGGCAGCGTTCTACCCGAACGCCTCCGAAGCGGTGATTGACACGCTGGCGCAGGAACAGGCGGGGGCGTGAGCAACGAAACGCCTTGCGGGTTCGAAATTCCGCTGTTCGGGAAAAAGCAGCGCCATAGTTAAAAAGCCCCAATAAAAATCAAGTAACATGGGAGCGCGCTGCGAAGGGGTCAAGGGGGCGACCGCAAAGCCCCCGACTCGCCTCCGCAGAGGCGAAATCCCTGCGTTTCGGATAAAAGTTGCTATGGTCGCAAGACCAGCAATTCGGTCGCGCCCATTTGGCGCGACACAGCACAGTTGTTGGGTAGATCGGCTTGGGGGGGCGCGTCTGAGGACGCGCGAAGTTAGGGGCAGGGACGCTTCGCTGCCTGCACCTTTGTGGGCTGTTCCTTTTGAATTGGTTTGACGAGGAACAGTTGGGGCGTTGCCCCAAACCCCAGCAGGGGCGCCGCCCCTGCACCCTGCAAGGGGCATTGCCCCTTGACCCTTTTTTTTGCGCCCCGGCTTGGTCACTTTTCCATACAACAAATGCCCCGGCAGTTTTTCGCTGTCGGGGCGTTTACCTTTTCCTTTATTCCTCCGGCTTTTCTACCCGGATAATCCGTTCAATCACCGGCTGATTCGCCTTCGTGACCGTCCCATTGCGATCCGTCACCGGCGTATTCTCGCAAATTGCGTCCACAACCTCCATCCCGCTGATGACCTTGCCGAATGCGGCGTACTGCCCGTCCAAATGCGGCGCATCCGCGTGCATGATGAAGAACTGGCTGCTGGCGCTGTCCATCGCGCTTGACCGCGCCATCGACAGGACACCGCGCGTGTGTTTTAGGTCGTTCTGCACGCCGTTGGCGCTGAATTCGCCCTTGATCCGCTGGCTTGAACCGCCCGTGCCGTTGCCGTTCGGGTCGCCGCCCTGAATCATGAAGCCGGAAATGATGCGGTGGAAGGTCAAGCCGTCGTAGAAGCCGCTGTCCACGAGGGAAAGGAAGTTCGCGACGGTGATGGGTGCGGTGTCGGCGTACAGCTCCGCGACAATCGTGCCGTAGTCCTTCACGTCGATTTGGACGTAGGATGTGCCGGTCAGGGGCGTGTCCGTCGGCGCGTCGGCGGCGGGGGAGTCCGCATTCTTGGCGGAACAGCCCGTTAAAATCAGCAGCAAAATCAGCAGAAGCGGCAAAATTCGTTTCATTTTCATGTCTCCTTTATAGGATGTAATCCATCGCCATCATCAGCGAAAATCCGACGGCGAACAGCACCGTGCCGACATTGGTGTGCGTGCCCTGCGCCATCTCCGGCACAAGCTCCTCGACGACGACGTAGAGCATCGCGCCCGCGGCGAAGGACAGCATCACGGGCATCATCGGGGCGAAAACCGCCGCCAGCCCGATGGTCAGCAGCGCGCCCAGCGGCTCAACCGCGCCGGACAGCATCCCCAGCGTGAACGCCTTTACGCGGCTCATGCCCGCCTGACGCAGGGGCATGGCGACAATTGCGCCTTCGGGCACGTTTTGCAGGGCGATGCCGACGGCAAGGGCGAACGCGCTGGCGAAAGATACGCTGCCGACCTGCTCCGGCTGCATACTGCCCGCGTAGACCACGCCGACCGCCATGCCCTCCGGCAGATTATGCAGCGCGACGGCGAGCGCAACCATCATCGACCGGGTGAGCGACGCGTGCAGCCCCTCCTGTTCGCCGTCCAGGTGGACGTGGGGGACGAGCCGATCCAGCAGCAGCAGGAAGAGAATCCCCAGCCAGAACCCGATCGTCGCGGGCAGGAACGACCATGCGCCCAAGTCCGCCGCGCCTTCCAGCGCCGGAATCAGCAGGCTCCATATGCTTGCCGCAACCATCACGCCCGCCGCGAAACCGCTCAAGCCCTTCTGCACCTTTTCAGGCAAGTCGCGCTTGAGGAAGAAAACCAGCGCCGCGCCCAGCGTTGTGCCGAGAAAGGGCACGAGCAGCCCTTGCAAAACCTGTGTGTTCATGAAAAGTGGATACCTCCTTCATTCGCGGATGTTCACCTCCGCGTTTTCTTGCATGAACACATGGTATCACACCCGTTTTTTCCTGTCAAGGGGCAAAAAAAAACGGCGAAAATGCAAAATTGCCGCCGCTGTCATCCAGAAAAACATAATTAGTGCAGCAAAAGCCCTTGCCATATGCGCCCGCATGGTGTATGATGAAAAACGTGAAAGGCGAAAGTATCGCCTCTCGACAAGGGCGTCGGGACTCCGCATCGGCGGGTTCTGCGCCGATAAATCAGCATGTTTATGATTTGAAAGGAGTCCTGCATCATGGCGAATTATTGCCAGCGCGTTCTTGACGATTTGAAGGTTCGCTATGCCCACGAGCCGGAATTCATTCAGGCGGCGACCGAAATTTTGACGACCCTTAAGCCCGTTATCGAACGGAACGAAGAGAAGTATGAAGCGGCGGGACTGCTCGAACGCTTCGTGGAGCCGGAGCGCATCATCACCTTCCGTGTGCCGTGGATCGACGATCAGGGCAAGGTGCAGGTCAACCGCGGCTACCGTGTGCAGTTCAACAGCGCGATTGGCCCGTACAAGGGCGGTCTGCGCCTGCATCCCAGCGTCAACCAGTCGATTTTGAAGTTCCTCGGCTTTGAGCAGATTTTGAAGAACAGCCTGACCGGTCTGCCCATCGGCGGCGGCAAGGGCGGCTCCGACTTCGACCCCAAGGGCAAGAGCGACAACGAAGTGCAGCGCTTCTGCCAGTCCTTCATGACTGAGCTGTACCGCTACATCGGCAAGGATACCGACGTGCCGGCGGGCGATATTGGCGTCGGCGCACGCGAAATCGGCTACCTGTACGGCCAGTACAAGCGCATCACCGGGCTGTATGAAGGCGTGCTGACCGGCAAGGGTCTGACGTGGGGCGGCAGCCTCGCGCGCAAGGGAGGCCACCGGCTACGGCCTGTGCTACTTCACGCAGGCGATGATGGAGCGCAACGGCAAGTCCATCGCGGGCAAGACGGTCGTCGTGTCCGGTTCGGGCAACGTCGCCATCTACGCGGTGCAGAAGATTACCGAGATGGGCGCGAAGGTCGTCGCCATGAGCGATTCCAACGGCTACATCTACGACCCCGACGGCATTAAGCTGGATGTGGTCAAGCAGCTGAAGGAAGTGGAGCGCAAGCGTATCAAGGAGTATGTCAAGGCTGTTCCGACCGCGACCTACACCGAGGGCTGCTCCGGCATCTGGACGATTCCCTGCCAGATTGCGCCCTGCCCTGCGCAACGCAGAACGAAATCAACGAAGCATCCGCCAAGGCGCTGATTGCCAACGGCGTGGAAGCAGTCGGCGAAGGCGCGAACATGCCCTCGACGCTGGAAGCCACCGCGGCGTTCCAGCAGGCGGGCGTGCTCTTTGCCCCGGCGAAGGCTGCCAACGCGGGCGGCGTGGCGGTTTCCGCGCTGGAAATGAGCCAGAACAGCCAGCGCCTGAGCTGGACGTTCGAGGAAGTGGACGCGAAGCTGAAGGACATCATGGTGAACATCTTCGCCAAGGTGGATTTGGCGGCGCACGAGTACGCCAAGGAAGGCGATTATGTCGCGGGCGCGAACATTGCGGGCTTCCTGAAGGTTGCCGACGCGATGCTGGCGCAGGGCGCGGTGTAATCAGCGGGTAAAATCAACAGTATCAAAAAAACCGGCAGAGCAATTTCGCCCTGTCGGTTTTTTGTATGCGGATAGTAGGTTTTTCACGGAATTTTGGGGGAAGAGCAGCTTGGGGCGTGTCTGCGGACGCGCAAAGTTACTGGCAGGGACGCTTCGCTGCCTGCACTTTTGTTGAGCGCGTTTGACATACTGATCTCCCGCGGAGCAGTTGGGGCGTTGCCCCAAACCCCAGCAGGGACGCTGTCCCTGCACCCTGCAAGGGACAGCGTCCCTTGACCCTTTTTCGCGATTGAGTTGGTCGCGCTTCCATGCTCCTTCCGCGTGTAGCTTTTTTGGTGCTTCGCCCTACTATATTACGCAATTTCCAGCGCAATCTCCATCATCTGCGTGAAGGTGTTCTGCCGCGCTTCGGCATCCAGCTCCTCGCCCGTGAAGGGATTGTCAGAAATGGTGCAGATGGTCAGCGCGTTCTTGCCCAGCCGCGCCGCGTTCAGGTACAGCGCCGCCGCCTCCATCTCCACCGCCAGCACGCCCAAGCCTTGCAGTACCTGCCCCGGCGCCGGCTGCGATTCGTCATAGAAAATATCCGACGAGTACAGCGCACCCGGCACGGGGGTCACGCCGAGCTTCTTGGCCGCTTCCATCGCGGCAGAAAGCAGCGCGTAGGAACAGCAAGGCGCAACGTTCCCACGGAAACCATACTGCTGCCCGAAATTGCTGTTCGTGTACGCGCTCATGCCCAGCACGATGTCGCGCACTTTCAGCTTCTGGCTGAGCATCCCCGCCGTGCCGACGCGGATTATATTTTCCACACCATAGAACTTGAACAACTCATAGGAGTAGATGCCGATGGAGGGCATCCCCATGCCGGTGGCCATCACGGACACGCGCTTGCCCTTGTAGGTGCCGGTGTAGCCCTGCACGCCGCGCGTGTTGTTGACCAGCACGGCGTTTTCGAGGTAGTTGTCCGCAATGAACTTCGAGCGCAGCGGGTCGCCGGGCATGAGGACAGTGCGGGCGAAATCGCCTTCCTTGGCGGTAATGTGCGGGGTCGGAATCATGTCAGTCGCTCCTTTTCAGGTTGGTACCCTGATTATACCATAGAATCGGGATTTTCGCAATCCGCTGATTGCAGCACTTCGCGCAGATTATCGAAAATGCGCGCGTTCGCCGCCATGTGCGCCATCGGGCGGTCGTAGACGACGCTTCCGCCGCGGATGTCGCCGCAGCGCCCGCCGGCTTCCTCAATCAGCAGCGTCCCCGCGCAGTAGTCCCACGGCTGGAGCCGCCACTCGAAGTGCCCATCGCTGATGCCGCGCGCCACGTCGCACAGTTCCCGGCAGGCGCTGCCCGTCCGGCGCACATCGGCGATTTTCGGCAGTAGCGTCGAAACTGTCCGCCCGGTCAGCGAAAACAACTCCTCGTAGTACGGCGCAGAGCCGAAGCCAATCAGCGCCTTGTCAAGGGACGTGTCCGACACGCGGATGCGCTCGCCGTTGCAGGTCGCGCCCTTGCCGCGTTCCGCGAGGTACATTTCGTCCGTGTAGGGGTCGTACAGCCCGCCAAAAACGGGAAGTTTATTTTCCACTGCGCCGATGGAAATCATCGAGCAGCGGCGGCGGCGGAAGTAGTTCGTCGTGCCGTCGATGGGGTCGATGATGAAGGTCAGCGCGTCGGTGAGGACGTGCCGCTCCTCCTCCTCGGCGAGGAATTTCGCGCGCGGATACGCCCTTTGCAGCGCATCGACGAGATAAGACTGCACCGCAATGTCCGCCTCGGTGACGAAATCGGCGTGATGCCCCTTGCTGAACACCTTCGGGGACTGGTAGTCAAGCATCATGCGCCCGGCGGCGCGAAGAAGCGAATCAAGTTCGTTCATGCGGAAAACGACCTTTCTTGATTGTTAGGGGATGCGATACGCCCAATCGGGATTCCGCTGATTGATTTCTTCCTCTGTTTCAAAGTGCGTGTCGGGGTTTAGCGCGGTGATTTTGCATTCGTCCGGGAAGGCGCGGAAGCCCACAAATTCCACCGACGCGGGCAGGGTGACGGCGGACAATTCCGTCTGCTCCCAATCGTAGTAGTAGAAGGCAAATTCTCCGATGCGCGTCACGCCCTCCGGGATTTCCAACGCGCCCAGCCCGCAGTTTGCGACGCAGTAGGCGGGAATTTCCGTCAGCGTTGCCGGGAAGCGCAGCAGCTGAATCTCCCAGCAGCCGTAAATGCTGCAATCGGACAGTTCGCGGACACCGTCGGGGAGAATCAGCGCCGCCAGCGGGGAAAAATCGCCCGTGTACTGCCCGTCCAAGGCGTAAGGACCGATGGATTCCAGCGTGTCCGGCAGGCGGATTTCGTTACCCGCAGGTTTCCAGTTATCCAGCGCGGAATCGCCCAAGCGACGGACGGCGGGAATCGGCTGCCCCTGACTGGACGGCGCGGCGTACAGCAGCGTCTGCGTGTCGCGGTCAATCAGGAAGCCGTTTTCGCAGGAATAGCGCGGGTTGCCGTTCGGAAAGTCGATTTCCGCGTAGACGTGAAAAAAACTGCCTTCCGCGAGCATTGTTAGCGTGGAGGGAAAGGAAATCTGCGTTGCTGCGTGACAGCATTGAAACGCATCTGCTTCCACACGCTGAACGCCCTCTGGCAGCACAATGCCGAACAAAAGGCTATCGGCACAGGATTCAGATGTGTTCAACGCATTCGCCGCAATTGCCACGACAGGAGTTCCGCCCAATTCCGCCGGAATTTCCAGCACGTCGGGGACTTCTGGCTGGTTCAAGAAGCGGGAACAGTCGAGCAGAACCGCGCCGCGCGACGAAAGCTCGTAGTCGAACAGCCCATCTGAATAGAGAACGTCCGCCGCTTCGTCGCCATACCAGTCATATTCGGGGATTCGCTCGGCGTACTCCGCAGCAGTCTCAAAATGAACCTGCGGGTTCAAAGCCGTCACGTCGCATTCGTCCGGGAAGGCGAAGTAGCCCACAAATTCCACCGACGCGGGCAGGGTGACGGCCCCAATGATTTCGCCCGTGAACCAGTCCACCGCGTGCGCGCCGATGCGGGTCACGCCGTCGGGGATGGTCAGCGCGGTCAGCTGGCAGTTCCAAAAGCAGTAATCCGGGATTTCCCGCAGCGACGCGGGCAGGTGAACTTCCTGCAAATCGGTGCAATAGAAGGTATAGGGCGACAGTTCGGTGATGCCGTCAGGGAAGGTGACGCGGGTCACGCCGCAGTCATAGAAAATGTAGCTGCCAACGCTTTCCAGCGTGTCGGGCAGAACGGGGTCGTCATCGTCGTCCCAGAGCCAGTTCATCAGCGAACAGTCCCCCAGACGGCGGACAGCGGGCAGCGGATTGCCGTGGCTCGACGGCGCGGTGTACAGCAGCGTCTGCGTAGTATTGTTAATCAGAAAGCCGTTTTCGCAGGAATAGCGCGGATTGCCGTTCGGAAATTCGATTTCGGTGGAAATCTGGTCGAAACAGCCCTCCGGGATGATTTCCAGCGTCGCGGGCAGGGTGACTTTCACCGCATAGAAGCAGTCGGCGAAGGTGTCGGCGTCCAGCGCGCGGAGACCTTCGGGGAGCACAACCTCGAACGGCGCATCTACAGGGCAGCCGTCCAGCGAGCAGAACACCCAGCCGCCAATCGACGTGACGGGATAGCCACCCAGCGTCGCCGGAATCTCCAGCGAAACCGGCGGTTCAGCAAACATGTACAGCGAATCTGCCTGCATCGCGTCCCAGTCGCAGCCGGTCAAGGTCGCTTCGCCATCCGCAATCTGGTAGAAGAACGCGCCGTCGCGGTGACTTTCGGCATCTTCCGCCAAGGCGGTCAGCGGGAGAAGCAGCAAAATCAGCACCCAAAGCAGTTTTTTCATGCGGAAACCTCCTTCGTGAATCGGAAATTGGGGACGAACTGTGGATAACCATGCAACGATTCAACAGACAGGATTCTTCCAATGAGCAGGAAAATCGCTTCCTAATCATATAGCGCGATTGGGCAGCAGCTGCACCATCACCAGCTCGCACGGACACCACAGGCGCGGCGCACAGGCGGAGTTCGTCATGCCGCGGCTGATGAACAGTTTGTCATCAAAATAAAACCCGCTCGTCAATTTCGGGAAAAGCCCCTGACCCGGCGAGTAAACTCCCTGCGAACCAATCCGCACCTGCCCGCCGTGCGCGTGCCCCGCGAGCGTCAGGTCAATGTCCAGCCCCTGCACCAGCGGCGCGAAATACTCCGGGTGGTGGCAGAGCAGCAGCTTGAACCCGTCCCGCGCCGCCATGGCTTGCAGGAACGGCTTTTTTGCGTCCATTTGCGCGCGAACGGGCGGCATTCCCGGCATTTTCCGCGCGCTGCTGACCCCGCCGAGGGTGATGCCGCGGAAGTCCACAAAGCAGTCGTCCAGTACGGTAACGTCGCTTTTCTGCAGCAAAGGAAGGTATTCCGCGATGTCGGGCAGCAGGCGCTCGTGGTTGCCGAGGTTGTAGAACGTGGGGGCGACGCGCGGCGCGAGGTCGAGGAAGCGCGCGGCGTTGCGCCATCCGTGGCGGCTGTGGCGGTTGACAAGGTCGCCGCCGATGAGAATCGCGTCGCAGCCCCGCATGAGCGAAAGCGCCTCATCCGCATCGCCGTTATGGAAATCCGCGGAAAATGCGAATGTTAACGGCTGGGTAATTTTATCCGACGTGACGGTGATGGTGTTCTTCTGCATCATGCGTGTGCCCTCCCGAAGCAGCAGGATGCCCGGCAGCAGCGTCACCAAGGCGAAAACCGCCTGTGCGCCGCCGAGCAGCAGCAATGCGCGGGTGACTTGCGCCTGCGCGATGGTCGAGAGCGGGTGGAGCAGCCCCGGCAGGTTGAGCAGCAGCGCAGGGAGCAGCAGCAGCAGCGCGGCGAGCCCTGTGGCGGTGAGCGTTGCGCCGATGCGGACGCGGCGGCAGCAAAGCAGGAGCAGAATCGCCGCCAGCAGACAGACCGCGCCGCTGATTTCGACCGCGTGGAGCAGACGTGGGAGGCTGCATTTCTGTGCTGCCAGTCCGCCGAGCAATTCCATCAGGCTCTGCCGGATGGGGAAGGAATATCGCTGGACAAACTGCGAGAGGGGATAAACGACCTCGTCGCGGGCGGTGGCGCGGCGAAAATCCGCATCCACGCGGGCTTGGAAGCCTTCATCCGCCATGACAAGGGCGACCATTTCGCGCTCATCGAGGGGGGCGGGAGCGGCGGGCAGTTCCTCCGCATCAGTGCGGAAGAAATCGTGCCAATAAACCGCAAGTTCCGCCTGATACGCCGCGCAAGCGCCGGACAGGGGGGCAAGCGCAGCGTCGGAGAGGGCAAAATCCGCCTGAATCTGCGCGGCGTTCCACTCGGTTTTGTGCTGACTTTCTTTTTCGCTGGATGACAGGACAGACGCGGCAAACGTGCGCGTGGTGGCGAAGAAAATCAGTCCGCACAGCAGCGAAACGAGCAGCAGCACGGCGGTCAGGAGAGAGCAAAAATACTGCGAAAGCGCCGAATCAGCGCGATTTGGGCGCATCACGGCAGCACCGCCACGTTGAGCAGCGCGTGGACGAAATCCTGCCCGCCAAGGAGGACGGCGAGGCACAGCGCTGCCGTCAGCAGCACGAAGGGAAGGAGCAGCAGGGGGAGAAAATGTTTGGTGGGCATGGGACACCTCCGGGATAATTCGCAATGAGGAATGAGCGATTTGGGAGAATAAACGTGAGATTTTGACTGGCGGCATACGGGGCGGTCGCGCCCATTTGGCGCGACACAGCACGGTTGTTGGAAAGAGCGGCTTGGGGGCGCGTCTGCGGACGCGCAAAGTTACTGCGCAGGGACGCTTCGCTGCCTGCGACCAAGGCTGCTCTGCTTGGATTTTCCTTTTGAGTTGGCTGGACGAGGAACAGTTGGGGCGTTGCCCCAAACCCCAGCAGGGACGCTGTCCTGCACCCTGCAAGGGACATTGTCCCTTGACCCTTTTTTGGGCTGCCCGGCTTGGTTACGCTTCCAAACTTAGTGGTGTCTGGTGCTTTCGCGTGTCCTTCTCCGCTTCTTTTGAATCTGCTCCGCTTGGGGCTTTTCCCCCTTTAATTCCAGCAGCTGGTCGCGGAGCTTCGCCGCCTGCTCGAAGTCCAGCGCCTTTGCCGCCGACAGCATCTGGTCTTCCACCTGCTTCATCAGCGCGTTCCGCTCGTCCTCGCTCATCGCGGCGGGCGCGCTTTCTTCCGCCTTCTTCGTAATCTCCAGCACCTGATGCACCGCGTTGCGCACCGACTCCGGCGTGATGCCGTGCACGCGGTTGTACTCCTCCTGAATCGCGCGGCGGCGGTTGGTTTCGCTGATGGCGCGCATCAGGCTGTCCGTCATCACATCGGCGTACATAATCACCCGCCCATCGACGTTTCGCGCGGCGCGCCCGATGGTCTGCACGAGCGACGTTTCCGAACGCAGGAAACCTTCCTTGTCCGCGTCGAGAATCGCGACAAGCGACACTTCGGGCAAGTCCAGCCCCTCGCGCAGGAGGTTGATGCCCACCAGCACGTCATATTCGCCGAGCCGCAGCCCGCGAATCAGCGCCATGCGATCCATCGTCGTCACGTCGCTGTGCAGGTAGCGGACGCGGATGTCCATGCTTTGCAGGTACTCCGTCAGGCTCTCCGCCATCCGCTTGGTGAGCGTCGTCACCAGCACGCGCTGTTTTTTCGCCACGACTTGGTGAATTTCGCCCACGAGGTCATCCACCTGACCGGTCGCCTTGCGGAGGATGATTTTGGGGTCAAGCAGCCCGGTCGGGCGGATAATCTGTTCCACAATCTGGGATGCGTGGCTGATTTCATACGGGCCGGGCGTTGCGGAGACGAAAATCGTCTGCCCGATGCGCTGCTCAAACTCCTCGAACAGCAGCGGACGATTGTCAAACGCCGACGGCAGCCGGAAACCATATTCGACAAGCTGCTCCTTGCGCGCGCGGTCGCCGTTGTACATGGCGCGAATCTGCGGCACGGTGACGTGGCTCTCGTCGATGAAGCACAAAAAGCCCTTGGGGAAGTAGTCCAGCAGGGAATAGGGCGCGTCGCCGGGCTTTCTGCCATCGAAATAGCGCGAATAATTCTCGATGCCGCTGCAATAGCCGATTTCGCGCATCATCTCAATGTCGTAATTCGTCCGCTGGGCGATTCGCTCCGCCTCCAGCAGCTTGCCTTCCTTCGTGAACTTGTCGACCTGCTCCTTCAAATCGCGCTCGATGACGGCGATTTTCTCCGGCAGATTCGTCTGGTCAGTCGCGTAGTGCGTCGCGGGATAGACGCTTGCGTGCTCCAGCGACGCCAGCGTGTGCCCGGACACGACCTCGAACTCGCTGATGGACTCGATTTCGTCGCCGAAGAACTCAATCCGCAGGCCATGCTCCTTGCCGCCCGCAGGGATGATTTCCAGCACGTCGCCGCGCACGCGGAACGTCCCGCGCTCAAACTCCACGTCGTTGCGGTCGTACTGGATGGCAATCAGCTGGCGGATGAGGTCGTCGCGCCCAATCGCCATGCCCGGCCGAAGGGACACCATCTGCCCCTCGTACTCACTGGGGTCGCCCATGGAATAAATGCAGCTGACTGACGCGACGATAATCACGTCCCGCCGCTCGCGCAGCGCCGCCGTCGCGCTGTGGCGCAGGCGGTCGATTTCCTCGTTGATGGCGGCGTCCTTCTCGATGTAGGTGTCCGACGAGGCGATATACGCTTCCGGCTGATAGTAATCATAATAGGAAACGAAATATTCCACCGCGCTGTCGGGAAAGAACGCACGAAATTCCGAGCAGAGCTGTGCCGCCAGCGTTTTGTTGTGCGCAATCACCAGCGTCGGGCGCTGCACCTGCGCAATCACGCTTGCCATCGTGAACGTTTTGCCCGACCCAGTTACGCCCAGCAGCACTTGCCCCTTCATGCCCGCGTTGACGCCCTTTGTCAGCGCCTCAATCGCCTGCGGCTGATCTCCGCTTGGCTGATACGGCGCTTTCAGCACGAACTTCCCGCGCGTCTCGTCCATCCGCCAATCCTCCCTTGCCTGTTTGTCTGATTATCATACCACGTTTGCTTTTTTCTGTGAAGGGGAACAGGGGGAAGAAGGGGAAAATTAGCAATGCGAAATGCGGAATGAGGAATGCAAATGAAGCGCGTCCGCAGACGCGCCCAAAAGCAACAATGAAAATCAAGTAACATGGGAGCCCGAAGGTTTCCAAAGGGCGACCGCAAACTTCGTTTGTTTTCATGCCCTTTGGTCGCGTCCGCAGACGCGAAACCCTCTGCGACATGCAAAATCAAGACGCATAAAACGAACCCCGCCGCGCCAGCGACCACAAAAATCCCCCAACAGAAAACAGCCCGAATCTGCTGAAATTCGGACTGTCTCCGGGGCGCGGGAGGTTGCTGACTCCGCGCCCCAAGGAAGGAAAGGGAAAGGAAAAAAGGAGGAGAAAAGGAGTGAAAACCATGTCATGCAGGGCGCAGAGGGCGATGCGCCGCGTCCGCTGAAATCCTTATTCCGCCGCGATGCGCGCTGGAACTTCTGGTGCAGCAGAAGCGTCCTTCGCGGATTCGGCGGAACCCACTTGTTTATCCGGCAATTCCTTCATCAGGATGGCCGCGACAACCAGCGGTTCCATCAGCAGCTTCATAAGCGCCTCCTTTCTGTGCTTCCCGCCTGACAGTATTGATTCTACCCGACCAGCATGACGTCAGCATGAAGGAAATGTGACGCTTTGCTGAAAATCCATGAATAAATTGCAAACTTGCCCTTGACACAGGGGATTTTGTTTGCTACAATAGCAACACACGTTGCGCAACGTGCGTTGCTGAAAGGAGATGCCCCATGCCGCCCGCCTGCCGATTCACCCGCGAGCAAATTGTCGCCGCCGCCCTTGCCATCACCCGCGAGCGCGGCTTCGACGCCGTCACTGCCCGCGCCATTGCCGATACCCTGCATTCGTCCTCCAAGGTGATTTTCAGCGCCTTTTCGGGCATGGACGACCTGCTTGCCGCCACAATTGATGCCGCGGACGCACAATACCGTGCTTACAGCGCTGATTTTGTCCGCAATTCTGCCGATCCGCCCTACAAAGCCGTCGGCACGGCGTACATCCGCTTCGCCCGAAACGAGCCGAACCTCTTCCACCTGCTCTACATGCGCGACCGCCGCCGGGAGGATCATAGCGGCGACGCGGAGAACATCGCCGTGCTGGTGGACTTCCTGATGGCGAAACTATCCCTCACCCGCGAGGACGCGACGCTCCTGCACATCGAAATGTGGGCGTACGTCCACGGCATTGCGGTGCTGTGCGCGTCCGGGCAGCAGAATTGGGACGACGCGCTCATCAGCCGGATGCTGACCGACGGCTTCGAGGGCATCAAGAGCAGATTTCAGAAGAACGAGCAATGAGCAATGACGAATAAATGTGCGTGTTCGCCTTCACAAAAATACGGATTCATGCTATCATAAAGGAGGAAAATCCCCATGCGCCGCTATGCGTATCTTGACCATATTCGCTGGATGACGGTTCTGCTGGTCATTGCTTACCACGTCTGCTACCTCTTCAACGGGGTCGGCATCTTCGGCGGTGTGCCGAATGCCCGAAACCTGCCGTTTCTGGATACCATTTCCGGCACGGTGTACCCGTGGTTCATGGTGCTGCTGTTCGTCGTGGCTGGCATGTGCGCCCGGTTCGCGCTTGTCCAGCAGGGGAATCGCGCGTTCCTGCGCAATCGGGCGCGGAAGCTGCTTGTGCCGTCCACCTTGGGGCTGTTCGTGCTGCACTGGGTGACGGGGTATCTCAATATCCGCATGGGCGGCGCGGTGGACACCATCCCGAAGCCCTTGCTGTACCCGATTTCGGTGCTGTCGGCATCGGGCCGCTGTGGTTCGTGCAGCTGCTGTTTTTGTTCAGCGCGATTTTGGTGCTGATTCGCAGAATCGACCGGAACGACCGCCTTTTCCGCATCGGCGAAAAGTGCTCGTCATGGCTGATTTGCGCCTTTGCGCTGCTGATTTGGGGCGCGGCGCAGGTTGGCAACATGCCCGTCATCACCACCTACCGCATCGGCATTTACCTGACGGCGTTCCTGCTGGGGTACGCGGTGTTCGCGCACGAAGCGGTGATGGCGCGCGTGGAGCGGATGCGCTGGGGGACGCTGGCGGCGGCGGTCATCGGCGCGGCGGCGTATGGCGTGTGGACAAACGGAGAGAATTTCACCGACGCGGCGTACCTGCAAAGCCTGTGGGCGAATGTGTACCTGTGGGCGGCGGTGCTGGCGATTCTGGGCAATGCGCGCCATTATCTCCATCAGGAGAGAGCGGTGTCGCGCTTCTTCACCCAGCGGAGTTACGCGCTGTATGTCGTGCATTACCCCGTACTGCTGCTGACGGCGATGCTGCTGACCGAGCGGACGACGCTTCCGGCAGCGCTGATGTATTTGCTCACGCTGGTGATCGGCTTCGGCGCGACGCTGGGACTGTCGGAGATTATCCGCCGGATTCCGGGAATTCGATGGTTGGTGCTGGGCATCCGGAAGGAGGAAAAGGCATGAATGTATACGAATCCATCCCGACGATGGAGAAGGGCGAAATCCGCCTGCGCCCGGTGACGGCGGCGGATGAAGCGGCGCTTCTGCGCGTCTACGGCGACCCGCTGGCGCTGCCGTTCTTCAACAGCGACAACTGCCACGGTGACATTTTCTATTACGACACGCCGGAGAAGATGCGCCGTGCGATGGACTTCTGGCGCACGTCGTGGGAGCAGGGCTGGTTTGTGCGCTGGGCGATTGCATTGCGCAGCGAGGTCATTGGCACGGTGGAGCTTTGCCGCCGCGAGGAGTCACCGGACGACCCGTACAGCGGCATGGGCATCCTGCGCGTGGATGTCGGCAGCGCGTGGGAGAAGTCGGACGTGCTGGCGGCAGTGATGGACGCGCTTCTGCCCGATGCGTACGCGCTGCTAAACTGCCGCACGCTGATGACGAAAGCCGCGCCGTATGCGGTTGCGCGTGTGGCGACGCTGACGGAATGCGGATTCGTGCGGAGCGACAAGCCGGTGATGGGACACCATGGGGAAAGGTTCGAGTATTATTGGGTCAGGGAAAAGTGAGGAGAATAGAGAAACGCGGCGCGCAGGTCGGTGAGGACTTGTGCGCCGCGTGTGTGTGGGGAATGAAAGTGGAATGAGAGGTACACGAACTAAAAAATTTCCGATAAAGCTCAATAAACAAGGATGTGCACCGAAGGTTTCCAAAGGGCGAGCGGAAAGCCCTTTGGTCGCTCCCGCAGGAGCGAAATCCCCTGCAACATTATCCATATCGTTGCAAAATAACGCACAAGCAGCGAACAAGCACATCAAAATCCCCCAACCGGGGGACAAGGGCGGCTTCACTTCCTCCGCCTTGGCAGCAGCGGCTGATTATCCACCTTCTGCGACAGCTTATCCTGATTGAGCTTGAACACGTCCGCCACCTCGCTGATGGTGATGTACGCGCGATCATCGAGGTCATGCACAATGTCCTTCATCCGGCTGATTTGGAAGCGGTTGACGACGAAGTACACAATCGTCATTTCCTCGTGCGAAAAACCGCCCTGCGCCGGGATGCACGTCATGCCTGTGCCGAACGCCTCGCCCAGCGCGCGGCAGATGGCGTCCGGGTTGCGGGTGACAATCAGCGCCGCTTTGCTGCGGTCGATGCCCTCGATTACAAAATCGACGACTTTCAGCCCGACGGCGTAGGCGATAATGGAATACAGGGGGAGAATCCAGCTGGAACGGAGCAGTCCGGCGAGGATGTACAGCACGACGTTGTAGCTCATGACGAACGTGCCGACGGTCATGCCGAGCTTGCGGGCGAAAATGACCGCCATGACCTCCATGCCGTCCATCGCGCCGCCGCCGCGGATGGCAAGCCCGCTGCCGACACCCGAAATCAATCCGCCGAAGAGCGCGCAGAGCAGCAGGTCTGTCCCTGCCAGCGGCGAGGAAATGCTGACGTCAAGCGGCAAAGGCCCCTGAATCAGCCACGCGCCGAGGGAGTAGATGAACACGGAATACACGGCGTAAATGGTAAACTGCACGCCCTGCCGCTTCAGCCCGAAGAGGAACAGCGGCACGTTGAGCAGCAGCAAAATCAGCGACAGGCTGCACCAATCGGGGGTGATTTGCGCCAGCAGCATCGCCGTGCCGGAAATGCCGGAGTCATAAAGATTGACGGGATAAAGGAAAACGCTGACGCCGAACGCGTTGATTAGACCCGCAACGGTCAGCATGACGAAGCGATCCCCGCGGAGGTGGAGGTTCTTGAACTGCTGGAGGAAGGCTGACCAGTGGGAAGCGAAGAATTTGGCGGATTTGGGCGATTTTTTCATGGAGGGGTGCGCGCTCCTTTCCGGATAATATAATATGATAGAATTATAACACAGATAAATGAACCCTGCAAGAAGATTTGCACGAGCGCATCGAAATATTTGGCGGCGGAAAATCCGTTATCCTTCGAGCAAAATTCACAAAAATCAACTGATTCGCAACATATGTTAAGCAATGATTCAACATTCACGAAACCAGCAAAAAAGGACATGGCAAAAACGTTTGTTTTTGTGTTACTATTTACATAGGCGGCGGGTGATCGAAGGGGGATCTACGCCGAGTTTGGAATACAGGGGCAGCCTGTCTAATTCGCTTGGATGGGTGCTTTTGTGTTCCCCTGCTCCATTCATTTTCCGTAAAAGGAGGATATCCATGTTCAAACGTTCTTCTCTCTGGCGGGGATTAACGCTTGTGTTTTCCCTGCTGCTGGCCATCTCGCTGATGGCTGGTTCTATTCTGGAGACGTATCGTACATCCGTTGATGCGTTTTTCAACACGCGCAGTCAGCTGACGATGACCGAAGTTGACGAAACCGGCGAGGCGTGGTCGTACGTCTCCAAGTTTAAGACGGCCAAGGAAGCCTTCGAGGGCTTGAAGGAGTTTGCCATCCGCGAATCGCAGGAAACGGTTGCGCTGCTCAAGAATGACGGCAACGCGCTTCCGCTGACCAAGGATGCGAAAATCACCATGCTGGGCGTGCGCAGCTACGCGCCCGTGTACGGCTCCTCCGGCGGCTCGATTACCGACGGCAACGCGACCGTGCAGATTTTCGACTGCTTCACCGAGCGCGGCTTCCAGCTGAACCCGTCCGTGCAGGCGGCGTATGCGAAGTATTTTGCGGATAAGACGTGGACGAAGCCCCGTTTCGGCGGCGGCATCATCCCGGAATATGCCGAGATTACCGCGTATAATGACCCGAGTGAACTGACGCTGGACGAACTGACCGCCCTGAACGCTGATTTCCGCAAGGATTACGCGGAATAACAGCGACGCGGCAATCGTCGTCGTCGGCCGCCCCGGCAGCGAAGCCGGCAATGGCTACTATCCCGGCAAGGACGGTCTGGCGGAAGGCGTCAGCACCGTTACCGGCAACATCCTCTCCCTCTCGGACGAGGAAATGGCGATGATTAACGAGGCGAAGGCGAACTTCGACAAGGTCATCGTGCTGGTCAACGCCACGAACCCGATGGAAATCGCCAACCTGAAGGACGACCCGGACATCGACGCCATCGTCTGGATCGGCTTCCCCGGCGCGTACGGCTTCTATGGCGTGGCGGACGTGCTCAACGGCACCGTCTCTCCCTCCGCGCACCTTGGCGATGTGATGGCGAAGAACAGCGCCCTCGCGCCCGCTATGGCGAACTACGGCAACATCCCGTGGACGAACGCGGCGGACTTCGCGGCGGACGCGAATGTCAACTCCTACCTGATTGAGGCGGAAGGCATCTACGCCGGCTACCGCTACTACGAAACCCGCTATGCCGATATTGTGCTGGGCAACGGCGGCGCGGAAGCCAAGGCTGGCACCTACGCCAACGCCGACGGCACCGTCGCCACCGAGGACGGCACATGGAATTACGCCAACGAAGTCGTTTATCCCTTCGGCTATGGTCTGTCCTACACCACCTTCGAGCAGACGCTGGACAGCGTGACCATTGCGGATGATAAGAAGACCGCGACCGTCACCGTGACTGTGAAGAACACCGGCGACGTGGCGGGCAAGAGCGTCGTGGAAGTGTACGCAAGCGTGCCTTACACCGACTATGACCGCCAGAACGGCGTGGAAAAGGCCGCCGTGCAGCTGATGGACTTTGAAAAGACTTCTACGCTGCAGCCCGGCGCCTCCCAGACCATCACCATGAAGGTTGATCTGGCGAACATCGCTTCTTACGACGCCAATGGCGCCAAGACCTACATCGTCGACCCCGGCGACTACTACTTCGCCATCGGCACGGACGCGCATGACGCGCTGAACAACGTGCTTGCGGCGCAGGGCAAGACGGTCGCGGACGGCATGACCGCTGACGGCAACGCGGCAAAGACCTACAAGTGGACGTGGACGGGCGATGTGGACAAGACCACCTTCGCCGTGGGCAAGAACGGAACGGCCATCACCAACCAGCTGACCGAAGGCGACTACGCCATGGATTACAACGCCTTTGAGCCCGGCACGGTGACCTACCTGAGCCGCGCCGACTGGAACGGCACGTTCCCCAAGACCTATTCCGGTCTGACCGCGAACGCGACGGTTTCCCGCCTGCTGAACAACGACCTGTATACCCTCAAGACCGATGACGACGTGTCCGACCTCATCTTCGGCGACACCACGTCTACGCTCACCATCAACGACATGAAGAACGCGCCTTACGATGACCCGCGCTGGGAAGAGCTGGTCAACAAGGTTACGGTCGCGGAATTCCTTGATTTCTCTGCCAATGCGTTCCACAACATTCAGGGCATCGCCTCCGTCAACATGCCGCAGAAGGCTGCGGACGACGGCCCCGGCGGCTCTGACTCCCACTACCTGAACGAAGGCGGCTATCAGGGCGTGCCCTACGCGGATGCGGCGGATTACACCTCCGGCACGCGCGTTGCGCCCTCTCCTGTGAACCTTGCCTACGCTTGGAACAAGGAACTGGCATTTGAAAACGGCGAAATCATCCTGGGCGAATCTACCCTCGTGCTGGATCTGCCGATTATGATTGGCCCGGGCATGAACATCCACCGTCACGCGTACAACGCCCGCGGCGTGGAATACTACTCCGAAGACCCGATTCTGTCCGGCTATGTCGGCAGCGCGGTGGTGCAGGGCGCGCAGAGCAAGGGCACGCTCGTCAACATCAAGCACATGGGCTTCAACGATCAGGAAATCAACCGTTCCGGCGTCGCCGTGTTCATGAACGAACAGAAGGCGCGTGAGCTGGAGCTGCGCAACCTGCAGCAGGCGTTTGAAGGCAACGGCAAGCCCGCTTCCTTTGAGGGCGACGCGACGAAGGACAACACCTACACCTCCGGCGCGCGCGGCGTGATGACCTCCTACAACCGCCACGGCGCGGTGGCAGCGAGCGCAAACGTGGCGACGATGGTCAACATCCTGCAGGGGGAATGGGGCTTCCACGGCTACAACGTGACGGACTTCACCGGCGTTTCGCTCAAGGCTGCGCCGAAGGAATCCCTGATGGCGGGCACGACCAACTTCTGCGGCTTCGGCGCGAGCGTCGATTACTGGAACGCGGAAGCGCTTTCCGGCGACCGTGCGATGCTGCTGGCGATTAAGAACGACATCCACAATGCCCTGTACGCGCTGGCGAACTCCGCGATGCTCAACGGCGTGAAGTCCACCACCGTTGTCAGCACGGTTGAAGTCATGACCCCGTGGCGCATGGCGTACACCGTCTGCGAATACGCCTTTGGTGCGCTGGCGGCGCTGAGCCTCGTGTTCTGGGTCGTGAGCAACCCCTCCCTTAGTGCAGTCTTCACA
>VOFJ01003208.1_pt1 | contig 40368 bp, 37 predicted proteins | sample 5384081 | NCBI WGS metagenome assembly VOFJ01 (sample SAMN12384729, study PRJNA508395) | human gut metagenome | isolation source: healthy gut I | host: Homo sapiens
GCGGTCATAGTGGCCGCTGCGGTAGCCCTGACGGGCCTCGCTGCGCTCGTAGCGGGCCGCCTGCGTCAGCGACTCCGCCTCCTTCTCCAGCAGCTCGTTCAGGGTTTCCTCCACGCTGCCGCGGACCAATTCCTTGATCTGGCCCTTGATTACTTCCTCGTTTAGCTGTACAATTTTCTCGGACATAGTTTGCTGTCTCCTTTCAGAATGGTGTGTGGTAACTTCATTCTACCAGAGCCTGCAAGCTATGTCTTCTTTTATGCATTTTCCAATTTGCGCAACTTATTGTACATTATCGCATGGCCGAGTTGTTTTGTCATTTTATCGGCTGTTTGATGTGGCGAGCCACATTTCGTCATTTCATAGGCTCACTAAAGAAGAGAAACCATTATCTCAGCTTATCGTTTCGATTTCTCCAAGCAAATCATTTTTTCCTGAGTTGCTAATTTTATCTGCAAAATTGACTTATTTATGAGGACTATCATAATCTGCACGCGCTGGAACACAAGAGCAACTTTTGAAATAACGTACCTTTGAGGAGTCTGGACTGGCTCCTCTTTTTTGTTGCACAAATTGTGCAGGCGGTGCTTGCACAATTATCAACCTAACATCTGCATTCCATACAATCTCGATATTGTCCTCCTGTTGTTCTGCGTTATGCTTTCTCCGTGCATTTTCGTATTATTTATTCTGCCATCTGACTTCGCCCTTGGACAGAAGCGGATAACAGATCAGCTGATCTGAATCCAGATTTTCCGCATGCATGTCAACCGCTGTGATCTGATGATTATCATAAGTCGTATAATAATAAATACCTTTTGCTGTATTACAACAGGACGTGTATATCGTGATCTCATATTTGCCTTCTGTCACCTCACAGCATCCACGCTGCTGATCTACGGATCCTAAGATATGGAAGAACTGGCTTACACTCTCATCCTCTTCTTCACCGGAGATCGAATTTAATTTTGTAAAGGCAACTTTCACAAATCTTGAACTGGCTGGAAAGATCTCCAGGTATTCCCATTCCACCCATTCCTCTGCTATATGCATCAAGCTGTAATACTCCTGCAAAAGTACTCTCCGGCTGTTTTCTGGATACTCCGGCATAATTATTCAGTGCAAACATCTGACTCGGGAATGGTGGATTATTGGTAAGCACTCCTACCGGATTATCATATACATGCAGCCCATCTTTCATAGACTCAACAACGATACAGGAGTCTTTGTCTGCAATGATCCAGTGAAGCTGTGCTGTCGGCAGCTGCTCACTGAATGCTGTGCCTGTCAGTCTCATTGCTGCCAGCTTCTCTCTCGCCTCTGCTACAGTAGCACACTGTGTAAGGATCCATGGGATGAACTCGAACTGTGCCACCTGGCTGACTTCTGTTTCATCTTCCGGCAAAGCTTCTTCATATGCCGCATTGCCGACAAAATTAAGACCTGCCATTCCAAGGCCTTTTTCATTAACAGCATCATAATAAAGCGGATAACCTCCTGCAACAAATGCCATTCCGATCAAAGCATAATGGCTTTTTATCTTCCCGGCAAACCGGAAATCAAATTCGTAATTTCTTGGCGTTATCGTGATCTGTTCCCCATAGGAAAATTCATAATCAAGCGTTCTGCCCATATAAAAATCTTTTGTTTTGTAAGTTGCTGCTGTACACATATCGAACACCTCTTCTTTCTGCTATAATAGTCCTGCAAACAATCTCATAAACAACTGTCCGAGCCATAAATATGCACTCCGTCCTGTGCGGTACTTTTCGGTCACTTCCCTGCATTCATTCGAGGATTTTTCTTTACACAATAACTCCATATAATTACCGGAATCAGACAAAGCCGAAAAAAGAAAGAAGATTAGGAACCGTAATAATTCTATTCAAATTTTCTTTCTGATTCACTTCACTCTGCATGTACGGTCACCTCACTTTCCTTTTTTTTAGGCATAAACCAATAAAATATAACACAAAATGCTAAAGCAAACACAACACCAAAAACATTTTGACTCACTCTAAGACTAACCGCTCCTTGTAGTCCATATGTCTCTGCAGCAATGGCTAAAGCACCAAATGTGTTAAATACTGCATGCCAGCCATATTGTGCTGAAAATCCTACACCGATTCCACCAAGAATTCCTATATATGCATAGATTGACGAAGGAAGCAGAAAATATAATACTGTAAAACATATAACACCTGCAATATTTCCGACAATCCTTTTACGGACTCTGTAGTGCATATCTTCCATAGACGGCAAAATCACGGACATGGCCGCAATACCAGCCCACATTGCACGTGGCATATTACAAAGTTCTGCAATGCAAAGGACAATCGGTACGCATAAAATCTGACATATCTGCCATTTTGTTCTGGAAGAAGTGATATCAAATTCTTGTATCAGATCTTTCAGATTTCTTTTATAAGTTCTGTTTTTATGATTTCGATAAAATACGAAGCAGGTAAGTGCTGCACCCTAAAAGCCATTCCGACTAATCGCATCTGATAGCTTTTTTCCCGTAACATCATAACCATATAGCAGCAGATACCCAAGAACCAATGTAGATTGATTAAACATGGATGGCTTATGGCATCCGAACAGAATCAACACAGCCAGTGCCGCAATATTTAACAGCATTCCCAATACCGGTGAAAACTGATTTGCTAAATGCGGACATACAGTCATAATTACAAAGAACAAAGCCAAAAGCATCGTAGATTGTCCGGTGTGGATCCCCAGATCCGCATTTCTAAACACCATGAGACATAATAAGACTACTACACCTACAATGCTGTTCTCATTTCCAAATAGGATGCTGAAAATACTAACAAAAAAAAAACAAAATGCCATTGTAGCAGCTATCTTCACCAGATATACCCACATATGATATAGTTTTTTTTTTTAGTGTTTCACTCTCTTTTTCAACAGGTTTTTAGAACCTGCCTGATTTAACTGCAACTCCTGATAAAATGTCATATATAAATCCTCCCATCTTCTAATTTATCTTAAAACTAGATAATCTCATCTTTCTGCTTTGGCAGCTCTATAACAAATCTGCATCCACCATATTCACGGTTTTCTGCTTTGATTGTTCCTCCGGCACTATCTACAATCCGTTTTACAAGTGCAAGACCTAGGCCATTTCCTTCTGCTTTATGAGATCCATCTACCTGATAGAACTTGTCAAATATTCTGGATTTTACATCATCCTCTATTCCTGGTCCTTCATCTTCCAGAATGAACTTAACAGAATCCTGTTCTTGTTTCAGAAACATCGTAATTGTCCCCTTTGAAGGGCTGAACTTAATCGCATTATCTAAAAGATTTATCCAGATATGCATAAAAAGTCCTTCATTCGCAGTATATTTAACTTCCTCCAATTCTACCTGAAAACCAATTTCTTTTTCTGTCCATTTTGTTTCCAATGAAAGAACTGCCTGGCGGATCTGTTCATCCAGACGATTATCGTCAATAAACGCACAAACTATTCGAACGCCTGCTACATCATTGAGATATGTCTGTATTCTCGTCTGAGTTGCTTTGTACATTGGACAGCTCCGGTTTGCGGGTATGCAGCCGCCGTTCGATTGATTCGTGTAGAAGCTGAGATACAAGAGCCATTAACGGAATAAAGAAGATCATGCCAAGGACACCGAACAGTTTACCGCCCAGCAAAACCGCCAACAACGTCCAGAACGGGGATAGCCCTACACTGTTTCCCACGACGTGAGGATAGATGAACTGATTTTCAACAAACTGAGTTGCCTGATAGACGATCAAGCATAGGAGCGCCTTGTTCGGAGCCGCCAATAAAGTAAATAAAATGCCGAAAGCGCAGGAGAGAAATGCTCCAATATAAGGAACGAATGCAAAGGCGGCAGTTAAAACGGCTGTTAGCCCCGCATATGGAATCCCTGCAACAGAAAACGAAAGAAAGATCAATGTTCCAAGAATCATAACCTCGACACACTGACCAGAAAGAAACTTCGCATAGGTGTCATGTGCAAGTTTCGAAATATGGCAAATTCTATCTGCAACGGATTCCTTACAGTAGGCATACAGTGCCCGTTTGCTTTGACTGCTCAATTCACGCCATCCAATTAGCACATAGAATGTGATCACAAGTGAAATTGCAACATCAGCAATCGCAGATACCGTAGAGCCAGCAACATTGGCAACTGAGGAAATCACTGTGTTCATTTCGCTCGAAATGCTTTGCAGAATAGATTTCCAATCGAGCGCAGCAAAATGTGCCGACAGTTTCTCTGTGTCAATGCCGTATCTTTGCAATAAGCCGACCCAGTCAGGCCATTTTTCTTGAACAAGAGCAGCAATGCTTTTTACAGATGCAGTGAGCTGTGGAATCGCAATTACACACAGAAGAGCAATAATCGCAATAACACATATCAGCGTCAGTAACAGGCTTATCATGTCTATTTGCCGATCTGTAGCTTTAGTCAGCTTTCGTCGAAGCCTCTTTGCCAGTCCGCGCACGGGTACACTCAGAACAAAGGCCAGCAAAAGGCCTGATAAAATCGGAGCGAGCAAGCCAATACACGATTTTAGAAAGTTGGCAACATAGTTTAGATTGTTGAATGCCGCAAATAAGATCACCCCAAACGTGATTAGTAGAAGCGGCTTTTTGTAGGATTTATCCATGATTACATCCTCGTAAGAAATCGGTTTGTTTTATTATTGGGGAGTATCTTATAGGCAATCCACCAACCAAAGAAACAGACTGGCAATGCAGCGAGAACATCCATGATAGAATGCTGTTTCATAAAAACGGTGGAGAGACTGATACACACGGCGATTGATGTAGCAGCGATTTTCCATCCGACGCTTTGGATCGCCTTGCAATCCCATAACCCAAACATCGCGGCAACGGAGCCTATTACATGAAGTGAGGGGCAAACATTTGTATTGGTATCGAAACTATAGAATAATTCAATAAAGCGTGTAAGTAGATTATTGCGTACAAATGCTTCTGGCCGCAAATTTTGGCAGGTTGGAAAGAACAGGTAAATCAAAACCGTGATCGTATAGGTGACTATCACAAAATACATCATACGCCGAAATGCAGGTACATCGACGAAAAAAGTATAAACCAACGTACCGATTAGAAAGACAAACCAAAATAGATACGGAATCAACGCCCATTCACAAAATGGTATTATATCATCGAGTCCACAATAGACGGGATAGTAATTTCGTTGCGGTTGCAACCGCTCAAGAAAAAAAAAACAGCAAGCCGAAAATTGGCCAGTAAAGCAATAGCCTGACGTGAGAAAATTCAGGTGTATTAAGTTTATGGATGCGGAACTCACGGTAATTAACTTCCGGCTTTATATGATTACTTTGCATGACTGTATATCCATTCATAGATTTTATCGGCTGCCGTACATTCCGTCTGCGACCGCATTGCCGCGCGCATTTTAGAAAGAAGCACTGGGGCATTTAGCGTTTTTATTGTGTGGTGTCTGCGATTGCTTTTGGCGTATTGGCTGTGACGGCCATTCCATTACGCAGAAAAAAATTCAGATTATGTGTCTCGCAGCCAGCCACTGCATCGATAAGCACCATTGGTAACTCTGCCGCCATTGCCTCAGATGTACTTAGACCTCCGGGCTTTGTCAGGAATAGGTCTGAGGCTTGCATGAGCTGCGGCACATTATTGACGGTTCCCAGAACATGAACTTGAGAATACTTTTCTGTCCTTTTTTGGAGTTTTTTGCGTAAATCATCATTTGTGCCGCATACAACACTAAGTTCTTGTTCTGTTGTGAGGTAAGGGCAGAGATACGATATAATCTCCTCCATTGGACCGCAGCCCATGCTACCGCACATCATTAAAATATGCTGATGAGCAGGAGAGATTCCGGCGTTGGCTTTTCCTGCTTCTTGTGACACACGCTGGTAGAATTGCTGCCGCACAGGGATTCCACTGGCGATCAGCTTTTTTGAGGTTGAAGTCCACATTGTTCAAACTCACCTAACAGCGAAGTGGACGGAATGAAATACCAGTCCAGCGCAGAATCCGCTGTGCAGGGAGCGCAGGTATAGTCTGTAGAAATGTGGCTCGTTACAAGCTGTAAGCATGGGTGCTGTCGGCGCATTTCTGTCAACGCCAAGGCTGGGAATACATGAGTACAGATAATATTATCGTAGCCTGCAGAGCGGATGTATTGATACATCCGCTCTGCGCCGGAGGAAAGTAGCTTATAGATCGGCGTTCCCTCACAAAAAATATCTTCGTGAGATTCCACACGCTGATACCCAGCATCAAAAAAAAGCCTTGGAGCATGGCGGTAAATTCGGGTATGCCAATTAGAAATAAACGTGGATGCTTTTTTCTGAAATAAACTGCAAAGAATCTGTAATATTGCAGATTTCTCCGCGAGAATGGTAGGCTTCCTGAACTGCTTGCGCACAGGAGTTATGCCCTGCGCCAGTGTTGCAGCTTAGAATTAGTGTTTGCATTTGAATCTCCTATTTTTTTTCCTTTGCTGCATAGCAAACAGCTTTTTGCAGGCGTGGGCGATTATAGCGCTGGACAACAATAAACGGCAAATTACCCAGCACAATGTAGATAATCGTTATACATACCCCGCCAACACCGGACCATATTTTCAGCAGTCCAAGACCGGCGATAGACAACAGAATATGTGTCCACTCTGCCACGCAAGTTTCTTCTATCATGCGCGGCAAGTTCTCATAGTTTTCCTTTGTCAGTTTCTTTTCCGGCATGATTTTAACGAATATGCGGCTCATATCGGGGATCTTTGCCTGCCATTTCCGAACATGAAGCCGCTTCCATAGTTTTTTTGCTCTGCCGGGTGGCAGACCCAAGGAAAACGATCGGCGTGAAACCAATGCTTCGGGATCAAGCGCCCCACTACAAAGGAGAGAACCCCTAACGCCGCGATATATAGCAGACACATAAGAAAATGCTTCATAAAAACCTCAACATAGCGGTGCGCGAAAATACGAAGGACACCATCTACGACCCAGCGGCGCGAATAATGTTTCATATCATAGGGCTTTACCTCTTTACATTTTGCCTGTGTAGCGATGAAATCGTCCTTTATTGCTGCAATAATACTGGAACGATAAAAGAACGAATTGTTTTCAAAGTGGAGAAAGAGACTGCGGTAGTCCAGATTGACAGTTCCTATCGTCGCAACTTTGTCGTCTGATACAAAGCTCTTTGCATGAACGAAGCCGGGAGTATACTCATAAATCTTGATGCCGCCAGTCAGCAACACCTGATAAAAGCTCCGAGACATACGGAAAATCAGCTTCTTATCAGGGATGCCGGGCATAATGATCCGCACGTCTACACCACGTTGAGCAGCGGAAATCATTGCATCCATCAAGTCATCGCCAAGCATAAGATACGGTGTAAAAAACCATGCGTAATCCGTGCTTTGAGAAAGCAAGTCAATAAAGAGCTGATTACTGGTAGCTTCATGGTTAAGGGGCGAATCGTAGTAACTAAGCACATAACCATCAAATGTGTGCGGCGGCGCAGGATACCTTTTGGGATATGTGGGCATTGCAAGCTGTCCTGCTTCTTTTTCCAGCGAAAATGCGTTCCAAAAGGTCAAGAACATATGGGTAAAATTTTTTACTGGCTCACCAGTAATCCGAAAGCCTGTGTCCTTCCAGTGTCCATAGGGATGTTCCAAATTGATATACCGATCTGATAAGTTGATACCTCCGCTATAAGCAACTTCGTTGTCAATAATCAGCATTTTGCGATGATCGCGATAGTTTGCAGTTCCTTTTAAGGCAAGGAAAGGATTAAAAGGAATACATGGAATGCCTTTCTTTTTTCAGTTCACGGACATTACTGAAATTGAACGAAGAAATACTGCCAAGATCATCGTATATCACACGTACATCAACGCCCTGCTCCATTTTTACTTCCAGTTCGTTCACGATTGCGTCCCACATATGCCCCGGCTCAATGCAATGAAGTATTCTACGTAAATCGAGTTTCTTGCATTTTTCAAATCGGCAAGCATATCAGGGAACATATTATCGCCCAACGGATAGTAACGAACCTGCTCAACTGCACACATCGGATATTGCGTTTTTTCTTCCAGCCACCGCACTGTTTGCCCCATGCGTTTTTCGCCGTCAAAGGGCGCTTCTTTTATTGGAAGAGGCTGCGGATTGCAACTCTTTTGAACTTGCTGCAAGCGCCTTTTTAGAGGGCGGGCCGTCCGTTTATTTCCAAAGAGCAGATATAGTAACGCTCCTACCAAAGGTAGTGACAGAATAACCAGCAGCCAAAGCAATTTATAAGCGGTTTCATCTCTCTTTATAATAATAAATACCACCAAGAAAAACGCTGCAACGGAAAGCAGTGACACAATAATCGGTGCGTAAGGGGTCAGCCATTTCATCAACAGCAAAAGCCAGAGCGATTGTAAAGCCACCGCTGGAATAATTGTTAGAATGCGTCGAATGATTTTTCCCATATGTTTACCCCCCTCTATGTTATTTCTCCTCCGAAGATGCTTCCCAATCGCAAACTATTTGTGCCATTTCCTGTGGGGTTTCTTTATAGCCTCGTAATACCCACGCATTCATAAGCCCAAACAATCCATATGTAATAAATTGGATAAAGTAGTGCGTTTTGGCATCGGCATTAGCGACAATGGATGCCGCTTCTTGTAAATAGAAGTTTAGAATCACATATTGGCGATCAGCTGAGTAGAGCAGATCACAAATAGGACGAGTGGAAAGGCAAAATTCAAAAAACAGCCTGATGCCGTCATAACTACCAGTGGCGAAGTTGGCAGCACCGTGTTCGTCGGAAAAGCGCTTCCACAGACATGTGATTTTGAAAGACAGAACTTCATCTTTACTTTTGAAATAACGGAAATAAGTGGAGCGACCTACATCTGCCTTGGCAGTCATCTCCTCAATACTGATTTTTTCAATGGGTTTTTCTTTCAGAAAATTAGTTCCAGCAACGCTGTACCCATACATTCTTTCAGATAGTCTGTTGTAGCCGTTGTCCTTCGCATAAGAAACGTCTCCTTTAATTGCGTATCATTGAAACAAGGATTGTCATTTGTTCCACTTTCGCTCGGACTATTGACAACGCCTGCTTCTGTGATATTCTAGCATCTATGATACTATCGTTTCATTTATACTATCATTTGCTATTTGCCCTGTCAAGCTAAAATGCGAGTACGACGAGCAGAAAGGAAAACTATGGGTACGATTTTTTCCCGTGTAAAACTCAGCGGAAAGCATGTGGCCGCCCTCTTGGCGCTGATGCTGCTCTCCGCTGTGACAGCCATGCTGCTGCCTACTGCCCTGGCCAGTATGATTGACATCGGAGTGGCCGGAGAAAACCGAAACACCATCCTAATCATTGCGGCGGTGATGGCAACCCTGGCCATTCTGCGGCTCTGTGTTTATTATATCTGAGCTATTCACAGTAAAGTTGGACATTTGTATTCAGCGGGAGAAAATAACCTTGACAAATCTCGTCTCAAAAAGAGTTTTTAACCCGGTACGCAGCCGAGCATGGCTACGACCAACCTGAAAAATTCTGGTGGATGACGGATATACGGGAACGAATTTCCAACCGTCCCGGCGTGCAGGAAGGCTTGCGGACTGGTTAAGCAGGGGCTTGTCGGTTGCTGGCTGGTCAAGGATCTTAGTAGGTTTGGCCGAGATTACCTGACCGTTGGACAGTACACGGACATCATTTTCCCCAGCTACGATGTGCGCTTTGTCGCTGTCAATGATGGTGTGGACAGTGAACGAGGCGACAGCGACGACTTTGCAGGTATCAAGAATTTGGTTCAACGAATGGTATCCACGGATACCAGCAAAAAGTCCGGCCGTCGTATTCCGGCAGAAAGGCAACCAGCGGAAAGCGCTTGAAAACCAACATTCCCTATGGTTATCGCATGACCCTGACGATAAAGACCATTGGGTGATTTGACGAGGAAGCTGCACAGGTAGTCAAGCGGATCTTTGACTCTGCATTGACGGAAAAGGGCCGAGCCAGATTGCCGCCCTTGCTGGAAAAGGAAAAGGTGCTGAATCCCACCGCCAAAACAGCGGGAGGGCAAGAAAAACACCGCATCAGACCCCGGAGAACGAGTATCGCTGGCACGAAAGCACCGTTGCTTACATCCTCGAATACATGGAGTACACAGGCTGCACGGTCAATTTCAAGACCTACACCAATTCCATTTGGGACAAAAAGCAGCGGAAAATCCAATGGAAAATCGCAAGATTTTCTATAACACCCACCCGGCGATCATCTCTCTGGAAGTCTTTGATAAGGTGCAGGAGATTCGGCAGCAGCGGCACCGCAGAACGGCAACGGAAAGAGCAATATGTTCTCCGGTCTGGTGTTCTGCAACGACTGCAAGCAGAAGCTCTACTTTCCACCACCAGCTATTTTGAAAAGCGGCAGGACTTCTTCATCTGCTCCACCCCATCGTACCAACAAGGACAAGTGCAGCGGACATTATATCCGTGCCGTTGTGCTGGAACAGATCGTCTGGAAGCATATTCAGGAGGTCATATCGGTAGTCACTCGCTATGAGGCTTATTTCCGTTCGAAATGGAGCAAAAGCTCCGTATGCAGAGCGAAGAATCGCTGCGACTGTATCGAAAACGGCTGGCACAGGCTGAGAAGCGAATCGGAGAACTTGACCGCCTTTTCATCCGCATTTACGAGGACAATGCAGCCGGACGCCTGGATGATGAACGCTTTGCGATGATGAGCAAGAACTATACCGAGGAACAAAAAGACCTCAAAGCCGAGGTCAAAGGTCTGCAACAGCAAATTCATGAACAGGAACAGCAGGCAGAGAATATAGAGCAGTTCGTTCAGCGGGTAAAGAGGAACAGCACCCTCACGGAACTGACCCCCTATGCCCTCAGAGAGCTTGTCAAGGCGGTCTATGTAGATGCCCCGGACAAATCCAGCGGCAAGCGCAGACAGAAGGTACATATTGAGTACGACCTTGTGGGCTACATTCCCGTGGATGAGCTGCTAAGCGGAACAGGCATGACCGAGATCATGCCTGTTCCAAGAAATTTGATTTTACTGTCTTACCAGCAGGGGGCCTTCGCCGTCCTCTTTTTGTTGTGCATTGCAATGCAGGCTTTCTTTTCGTATAATGACCGTATCAAAACGATTTTGGAGGACACCACCATGAAGGTCAGCGTGATCCAGATGAATATGCGCTCGCTGGAGAGCAAAGCGAACTTTGACCGCGCGGAGGCGCTCGTGCGCCGCGCTGTCGGGGAAAACGGCCCCGACGTTGTCGTCCTGCCCGAGACGTGGAACACGGGCTTCATGCCCGCGGGCGACCTTGCCGCGGCGTGCGATGAAAACGCGAAAGCCGTCCGCGCGCGCTTTTCCCCGCTCGCGCGCGAGCTGAACGTCAACATCGTCGCGGGAAGCGTGTCGAATCTCCGCAATGGCAAGATCTACAATACCGCCTGCGTCTTCGACCGCGCGGGCGCGTGCATCTCCGAATACGACAAGACCCATCCCTTCACGCCGATGGGCGAGCACGAGGTCTACACCCCCGGCGACCACCTCGTCACCTTCACGCTCGACGGCGTGCGCTGCGGCCTTCTCATCTGCTACGAGGTGCGCTTTCCCGAGCTGTGGCGCACGCTGGCGCTGCGCGGAGCGCAGGTCATGTTCCTGCCCGCCCAGTGGACGGCGGCGCGCCAATACCACTGGGAAACGCTCACCGCCGCCCGCGCGATCGAAAACCAGCTCTTTGTCGTCTCGTGCAACGCCTGCGGCGAGCGCGACGGCACGCTGTATGGCGGTTTTTCGCGCATCATCGACCCGCTGGGCGCGGTCTTAGCCCAAGGCGGCGGGGAAGAGGAGATCGTCACCGCCGACTTGGACCTTTCCTCCATCGCGCCCCTCCGCGCCCGCGTCCCCGTTTTCCACGACCGGCGGCCCGCGCTCTACCGGCTGTAAGGCATCAAAAACCGACAGCAAAAGAGGCATCAACAGAAATGAAGATCACCCTGCTTGCATCGCTTCTCGTCATGGCGGCGTATTTTCTCCTACTGTACGCCGGCGTCGGGCTCATTCAGGAGAAGAAATTCTTCTCCTCCGCGCCGCGTGAGGTCTTCGCCGCCGTTCCTGAGAGAAAAGCCGAGCGCTTCCGCGGCGCGCATATCCTCGGCTGGTGCCTCGGCATCTTGGCGATGCTGCTGTTTCTCGGCGCGGCAGTCCTCGCCGCGTGGGACGGCGTTCGGAACGGTTTCACCTTCGGCGCGTTTTTCACGCGGTATCTCGTGATCCTCTATGTCATGGAGGCCTACGACATTCTCTTTTTCGACTGGGTGCTGCTGTGCCATTCGAACTTCTTTCCTCATTTTTACCCCGAGGTCAAGGGCATCGCCGCCCCGCAGCTGTTCGGGTACAACAAAAAAGCGCATCTTACGCACTTTCTGCTCTACATCCCCCTCTCCGCCGCCCTCGCGTGGGTTTGCACGCTTTTCTGAGGGGCAATTTCACATCAAAACTTAACAGGACAAGGAGACACACACGATGAACCGCAAAAAGAGAAAAACGGCCCTCATTCTTCTGCCCGCCATCCTCTGCGTGATCGTCCTGCTCGGTATCCGCGGGACACGAAAAACCATCGACAAGACCGTCCCCGCAAGGGTCTACGAGGACAACGGTACGACTTACGCGCCCTCCTCCATCACCATTTCCGGCACGCTCAAAAAGGCATGGTCTTCCACCAGCTTCGTCGGGACCTTTGCCATGGAAAGTTACGAGCCCTCGTGCAGAGACGGCGTCGAAGCCAAGATCAACTGGGGGGACAACGAGTATCCGATCCTCACCTTTTTCTACGCGGGCAACTTTTCACAGCTCGACGTGAAAAGCATCGACATCGACAAAGACATGGACCGCATGATGGTCACCCTGAACGACGGCACGATCATCGCCTCAGAAAACTACTTTGTCCCCACAGAAGCAATGAACGGCAACTAACTGTAATTTTTCCCGCCGCCTTTGCCGCCTCCGGCGGCAAACAGGCAAAATCCCTCCCGTGCCGCATTCGCTGCCTCCGGCAGTGAACAGGCCCTCCGCACTAAAAATCGACGCACCAACTTCCGTCTCGCACCCGCCGCATTTTCTGCCCTACGGGCAGAAAACAGGCTCCCCGCGCCGCGCACGGCGGCAAATAAATTTCAATCGTAAATTCCAACGACATGTGCGTTGGAATTTACACTTCTCAGCCCGCAAGTGTGGAATTTGCCCGCCAATGGCGGGCGAATTATGCACGCAGCGGGCTGCCATCCCCCCCTCAAAAAAGAGAGGCTGGCCAAATGGCCAGCCTCTCTTTTTTGAAGAACTTATTCCTCGCGGAAGACAAATCCGTTCTCGTCCGCCTTTTCGATAACGGCGAGTGCCTTGTAGGGGATACCGCTCGCGCGGAAGCGGTCACCGCCGCCCTGGAAGCCCTTTTCCACGGCGATGCCGATGCCTTCGCGCTTCGCGCGCCCGCCTCGTTGACGATATCGACAAGGCCCTGCACGGCGTAGCCCTTGGCCATAAAGTCGTCGATGATGAGAACGTGGTCGTCCGCGTGCAGCCACTCCCTGGGAGACGAGCAGCGTGACTCTCTCTCTTCTTGTAGGTGTAGGAGAAGACCTCGCTCTGGTACAGGCCGCCCTCGATGTTGTCGCTCTTGGCCTTCTTGGCAAAGAGCATCGGGACGCCGTACTTCTGCGCGCAGATGGTCGCAAGCGCGATGCCGCTGGCCTCCGCCGTCAGAACGACAGTGATCTTGCTGGTGTCGAAATACTTGGCGAACTCGTCCGCAATGTCCTCGAGCAGACGGGTGTCGACGCGGTGGTTGAGGAAACCGTCGACCTTGACGATGTTGCCGGGCAGGACTCTGCCCTCGCGGCGGATGCGCTCCTGAAGAAGCTCCATGGAATTACCCCTCCTGAAAAAATAATTTCTGACGAAATTTTTCGATTGAAATGGTAACTTCCATTTAACAGGATTTTTGTGCAGAATGCAACACGGCAACTTTGACAAGAATTTGTGCTTTTTTTGCCTCTTTCCGTCTATTTTGGCGGCGGGAGCGCCGTTACGTCCCGTTTTGTATCGTTTTGGCAAAGCCCGCGGCAAAAAGCCGCACGGCGTTGACGGCTTCTTCGAGCGAATTGCCCGCCGTACCGACCTCGACGAGAAGCGAGCCCGTCGTCATGTGCTGGTTGTAGCGGGAGTTGCGCACGGTGACGGGGCGCATGAGGGTCGGATAGTCTTTGTACAGCGTTTCCTGCACGGCGCAGGCGAGCTTTAAGTTCTCGCGCCAGAGATCGTGACTCAGGCCTCCGCCGTTCGACCCGATGACGAATTCGAGCTGTGCGGCGTTTTTATCTTCGCCGCACAGCAGCTTGAACTGCTGGCCGTTCGCGTCCTGCACCGCGTCGCGGTGCACATCGAGCACGAACGAGATCGAGGGGTACTTTTGCAAGTAGCTTTCGATCGACGCGAGCGAGCGGTTGTAAGCGCCCGAATAGCTCGGATAGTCGTAGAGCGAGCGGTCGTGCACGACGCTAATGCCCGCGTCGGTCAGCACCTGCGCCATCTCGTCGCCGATGCGGATCATGTTGCAGTTCGTGTCCAGCGTGCGGAACGTGTCGGACACGTCGTATTCCTGCCCCGGCGGCATGGTGTAGCTCTCCGAGCCGTGGGTGTGGATGATGAGCACCTGCGGCCCCTCCGCACCGAGCTTTGCTGCATAATCGCCTGCAAGCATCGAGGCGTCGAGCGCGGCATCCGAGCCGTTGTTGATGTACACATTGCCGAATACCGTATAGCCCGAGGGGTCGGACGCCTTGAGCGTGCGGGCGGGCGAGCCGTTTTCCGTCACGGCGATCTCGTCCGGCGTCTCCTCCTGCGTGAGCACCGTGCCCTCACTGTCCTGCGCGTCGCCCGTTTCGTCCGCGCTGTCATCGGGCTTTTGCTCAAGCTCTTCCGACCATGCCTGCGCGATGTTCTCCTCGCCCTCGCGCAGAAGCGGCGTCGCGTGCAGCGCGAGCGACGTTCGCAGGCTGAGAAAGTCCTCCCCGCCGTCGCCGCGCTCATATCTCAGCAGCATCACGCCCAGCGTCTCGTCCTTGAGCGAGCGGAGCGCATCGCGCGCGTTCTTCGCCGGCGCCGTGACGCTCACGCCCCAGAGCGTCACCGCCGAGAGCGCGAGCGAACACAGCATCCGTCCTGTCCGTTTCTTTGCATCGTGATTCACCTCTTGGGACAATCCTATGTGCGCACTTGCGCCGATATGACATAGCGCGCCCGCCGCTTTTCGCTTGCAATTTTCGCTTTCGCGTGGTATGGTGATGGCAGCGGAGAAAAACTCATATAGTTTCGCTTACATGGCGCGAAAGTTTCTACGGAGCCGCCGAAAGGCTCTGCTATGGGTGCTCAGCCGGGGGAGAAGTCCCCGGGCGGGGCGCTTTTTCTTTTGCACAAAGCTAAAACAGGAGTGACTGATATGAAGATCCTCAAGGGCAATCTCGTTTCCGCACCGGCGCTCGGCAAGCTCGAGATCGTCGAGCACGGCTGCCTCGTCCTGCATGACGACGGCAGCATCCAAAGCGTTGAAAAGGCTGTGCCGCAGAACGCCGACGCGGAAGTCATCGACTACGGTGATAGCCTCATCATGCCGTCTTTTGTCGACATGCACCTGCACGCGCCGCAGTACCCCATGCTCGGCATGGGCATGGACCTGCCGCTGATCGACTGGCTCAACACCTACACGTTCAAGACCGAGGCGCGCTTTGAAGACAGCGACTACGCCCGCCGCATTTACAAAAAGCTCGCGAGCGACCTCATCACCAGCGGCACCACGAGGGTGTGCATGTTCTCATCCCTCCACACGGACGCGACGCTCATTTTGATGGAAGAGCTCGAAAAGGCGGGCGTCACGGGCTATGTCGGCAAGGTCAACATGGACCGCAACGGCAGCCCCGAGCTTCAGGAGACGACCGAGCAGTCCAAGCGCGAAACGCTGCGCTGGCTGGACGCGTGCGGGCGCTTCCAGACCGTCAAGCCCATCCTGACGCCGCGCTTCACCCCATCGTGCACCGACGAGCTGATGAGCTGGCTCGGCAAGCTCGCCGCGGAGCGCGGGCTGTACGTCCAATCGCACCTGTCTGAAAATAAGGGTGAGATCGCGTGGGTCAAAGAGCTCTGCCCCGACTGCGCGCAATATTGGGAGAGCTACGACCGCGCGGGGCTGTGGAAGGACCATACCGTCATGGCGCACTGCGTCCACTCCGACGAGCGCGAGCGCGAGGCCATGCGCGAGCACGGCGTCGTCACGGCGCACTGCGCGGGGTCGAATATCAACATCTGCTCGGGCGTCGCGCCCGTGCGGACGCTGCTGCGCGAGGGCAACCTCGTCACGCTCGGGTCGGATATCGCAGGCGGCGCGCTGCTGGCGATGAACAAGGTCATCACCATGTCCATCCGCGCGTCGAAGTTCCGCCACATGCAGAGCGACGGAAAGGACGAATTTCTGACCGTCGAGGAGGGCTACTACCTCGGCTCCAGCGCAGGACACGAGTATTTCGGCGGGCACGGCGGATTTGTCCCGGCGACTATCTCCACGCCATTGTCGTCGACGACTCCGACTTTACCGAGGCCGCGCATCCGCTCTCGGTGCGCGAGCGCTTCGAGCGCGCGATCTACATGATGCACCGGCACAACATCGTCTCCGTCTGGTCGGAGGGGAAAAACGTCGTTTGCTGATGAAAGACGGGGGAGAGGGCGCGCCCCTCTCCCCGATTTTGGAAAATCGCAAAAATTTTTGGACAAGCTATTGACAAAGGGCTATCTTATTTGGTATAGTAGCTTCTGTCCTGTCGAGCAGGAATATTTGGCGGCATAGCTCAGCTGGCTAGAGCATGCGGTTCATACCCGCAGTGTCCCCGGTTCAAATCCAGGTGCCGCTACCAGATGCACGGGATGCGAAAGCATCCCGTGTCTCATATGGCCCGTTGGTCAAGTGGTTAAGACACGGCCCTTTCACGGCTGTAACATGGGTTCGAATCCCGTACGGGTCACCACAGTTGGAGGCTTAGCTCAGCTGGTTAGAGCGCCTGCTTCACACGCAGGAGGTCACTGGTTCGAGTCCAGTAGTCTCCACCAAAAATCACCGGAATCTCTTGATTCCGGTGATTTTCTTTCATAATTCGCAACTTTTCAAGGCACTTAATTTTTGCCATTTCTTCAAGACTCACAACCTGACCCACACGGGGAAAGGTGCGGAAAAAGTACCGGACAGGGCCAGACGGGATTTTTCCTGTCCGGCCCTGTATTTTTTGCCGTATTTACCGCATCTGCTGACTGATGACTCCGCCGATGACGTTGGCGGCATCTTGCTTCATCTGAGCTGTGGCATGGGTGTGTAGGTGTTCAGCGTGAAAGCCCGCGGAGTAATGGCCCAGCGCGCCGGACAGCGTTTTCACGTCCACTCCGCTTTTCAACGACAGCGTGGCGAAGGTGTGGCGCAGGTCATGGAATCGGATGTGTTCCGCGCCGATGGCCTTCAGAATTTTGTCATGGGTTCGACGGAAGGCGTCCGGGTCGTACATGGTTCCGGTCTTTGGCGACGGGAACAGATACGGGTTGCGAGAATGCTTTTTGTGCTCGGCGATCAGCAGATCCACCGCCTGCTGCGGAAGTGCCAGTGTTCGCACGGAATTTCTCGTTTTCGGCGGACTGACCACCAGTTTCCCGTTGATTCGATTTACCTGCTTGGTGACGGCGAGTGTCCGGTTCTCAACGTCCAAGTCCGTCCACTGGAGGGCCAGCAGTTCTCCCCGCCGCAGGCCGGTGGTCAGTTCCAGATAGAAAGCGGCCAGCAATCCTCTCTTTTTCGCTTCCGCGAGGTACATTCCGATTTTTTCCTGCGGCAGAATTTTCATTTCCTTTTTCTCAAGCTGCGGCAGTTTGCAGCCCTGGGCGGGATTGGCGAGGATCAGCCGCTCCGCCACCGCCTGCTCCAAGCAGTTGTGCAGCAACGTGTGAACGCCCCGCACCACTCTTGGACTGAGACTGGCATCTTTCAGCGGCGGAAAGTTTTTGCGCTGGACTCGCCCGGTTTTCTGGAGGGTGTTGTAGAACCGTTGGATCTGAATGGTGGTCAGCTTTTCCAGAGGGACGCTGCCGATTCCCGGTACGATGTGGTTCTCGATGTAATTGGTGTAGTACGCCTTTGTGTTGGGCCGGATGCGGGGTTCGGCGTAGACCTCATACCACGTTTTCATCCATGACGCTACGGTGTAAGTTCCCGCTTTGGTTACGTCCAGCCGCTGGCTTTCGCTGATTGCGGTCTTGAGTTTCTCCTTGACCTCGGCTTGCGTTTTGCCCAGCACATTCTTGATGAGCCGCTTTCCGGTTGCCGGGTCATAGCCCGCCGTATACCGACCCTCCCAGCGTCCATCCTTGCGTTTTCGGATGTTACCCTCGCCGTTTGCTCGTCTTTTCGGCATAAAATCAGCCCCTTTCGCAACGAACAATACCGTAATCAGGAGGACAAAGCTACCGAAAAACGGAACTGTTATCAGAAAGTTATCATTTGCCTCGCGGTGACTTCCGCCCCTAATCTTTGTCTATTGCGACGCAATTTCTGCGCTGCCGGAGGCGTTCTTCTTTTGAAGTTGTACTCCGTCTTTTTCATCGTGCTGGCTCTGTGCAGCACCAGCGGCTTGCCGCAATCCGCGCAGAACACCAGTCCGGAGAAGATGTTCGGCTCGTCCATGTGCTTGGGGACACGTTTTTTGTGCTGACGCACCTCCTGCACGATGTCCCACTGCTCCTGTGTGACGAGGGCTTCGTGGGTGTTCTTCACCACGAACCGCTCACTTTCGGGACGCTCGACGCGCTGTTTATTTTTGTAGGAGATCGTAGTGGTGCGCAGTCCAACCGAGTGTCCGAGGTAGACCTCATTATTCAGAATGCTGGTGACGCTGTTGGAAGACCACAGGCAGGGTCTGGTGGTGTCCAGTCCACGGTGGCTTTTCCCGGTCTTGCGGTAGTAGGCGTTGGATGGGTTCACCACCTGCTCTTTGGTGAGGATCGTGGCGATCCGTTTGGGGCCGTTTCCAGCGGCGCTGAGAGAGAAGATGCGCTTCACCACAGGTGCGGTGTCCTCGTCCGGAACCAGCGTGTTGGCGTCACCATCACTTTTCCGATAGCCGTAGGGCGGTCTGCCGCCCAGCCGCTCTCCCTGCTCCGCTTTCATTTTCATGACCGCGCGGACCTTGCGGCTGGTATCCTTGGCGTGAAGCTCGTTGGCCCAGTTGCGGATGGGGTTGAAGTCATTGCTGCTCTCCACCGTGGAATCCACGCCATCGTTGACAGCGATGAAACGGACATTCTTCTGGGGAAAATATATCTCCATGTAGTAGCCCACCTGAAGGTATAGACAAAAACCCAGCAGTAATCTGTCAGTCCTTCTCCTTTGGGGCGATCATCGGCGGCTCCCGTTACGAGCTTGATGTCATGGAGAATATTGATGTGCCGTCCGGTATGGGAGACTACACCATAACCTTGACGCGGGATGAAACCGAAAATTATCTTAAAATTGAGGATGCGGTTCACTGTGCCAGACGCACAGTGCCGGGGGGCGTTCCCGTTTCCAGCGATTTATTTTTCTCTCGGCAAGGGACTGTTCATAAGGTGACACTTTCCGTTTTGCGAAGCCGTGAAAATTCGATGTGTTCCGTGGAGATGTTCACTGGGCATACGCCGTACACGTTTCCGATAATCACTGAGTAGAATTGATTTGTGTTTAGGAGGACAAAGCGGCAGATATAATGTTAAAAGTAGTTGCGTGCGCACGCATATTGCGTTATGATACTGGTGGTTAGGAGGAATATATCTATGAAACTATTAAAATGGCTTTCAGTAACAGACCGATTTTACAAAATCTATTTGGACAAGCAACTTGCCCCCTATGGAATCAACAACAGTCAATATATGTTCTTAATCAAAATCTGTCGTTCGCCCGGTATTCTACAAGATTCTTTGTTGAATATGTTCTATGTTCATCAAGCAATATTGTACGGACGGTTGCGACATTGGAAAAGCAGGGAATGATTACACGTTCGTTCTCCCAATGATAAGGATAAGCGGACATGTAAATTGTATCCTACAGAAAGAGCATTGTCTATTATTGACGAGATACAGATGATATGCGAAAAGACAGAAGCTCTTTTATTGCAGGGTATGAGCGAATCCGAGCAGAACCTTTTTATGGATTTCTTAATACAGGCGGGCAGAAATATCACATCGGAACTCCATATAGAGAGAAAGGGGGATGAGTTCAATGACTGAAAATCCTCTGGGCTATGAAAAAATTTCAAAGCTGTTGAAAAATTTTGCTGTTCCCAGTATTGTGGCGTCTCTTGTCGGCTCAATCTACAATATTGTGGATCAGATTTTTATTGGTCAAGGGGTCGGTTATTTGGGAAATGCAGCAACCAATGTTGCCTACCCGTTTTCTACCATCTGCCTTGCCATTGCACTACTGGTCGGAATTGGCAGTGCTTCCCGTGTTTCCCTCTGTCTTGGACGCAAAGAGCCGAAAGCTGCCGCCAAAGCAGCGGGAAATGGTATTGTTCTGATGGGAATTTTCGGAATTATTTATTTGCTGGTTGGAGAAACTTTTCTGTCTTTGCTCCTAAAGGCATTTGGGGCAACGACAGATGTATTTCCATATGCAAAGCAGTATGCCAGCATAACATTGATTGGAATGCCGTTTCTCATTGTAACGAATGGTATGAGCAATTTGATTCGAGCAGATGGAAAACCAAAGTATTCAATGGTCTGCATGGTTGTGGGAGCTATTATCAATACCATTCTTGACCCCATTTTTATTTTTTTTGTTTGCGATTGGGGGGGATTGCCGGCGGAGCTTGGGCAACAGTTATTGGGCAAATTTTTTCCTTCATACTCGCACTCCGTTATCTATGGCGTTTCCAAACAATCCATTTTGAAAAAGAGTCGTTTTTATTGGACATCAAAGAAAGCATGAAAATTTGCAGCATGGGAATCAGCAGCAGCTCAAACCAGATTGCAGTTACCGTGATTCAAATCATTCAGTACAATTCGTTGACTTATTACGGCGCATTAACAAAATATGGAACAGATATTCCCTTAGCTGCTTGCGGAATCGTTATGAAAACAAATGCCATAATCCTTGCGATTGTTGTAGGAATCTCGCAGGGAACACAGCCGATTATCGGCTTCAACTATGGGGCAAGGCAATACCATCGTGTACGGGAGGCTTACCTGCTTGCGGTAAAATGGAACCTTGTTGTTTCCACAATTGCTTTCATCGCATTTCAATTTTTCCCGCAATCTATCATTTCGCTATTCGGAGATGGGGACGAGCTGTATTTTGAATTTGCTGTTTTGTTCATGCGTACCTATCTTTCATGGTGTTGGTAAATGGTGTGCAGTTGCTTTCTTCCAGTTTTTTTACCGCAATAGGAAAATCGTTAAAAGGTGCTCTGTTGGCATTAACAAGGCAGACCTTTGTGTTGATTCCGCTTACCCTGCTGCTCCCGCTTCGTTTCGGAATTATGGGAGTATTGCTTGCGGGACCTGTTGCTGATTTTTCAGCGTTTATGCTATCTGTTGTACTGGTGGGTATAGAATTAAAAAAACAAAAAAAACTCGCTTATAATTTAAGCCATAGCATATAGCTATTATCCACTATTCGCGTCGGGCGTAACTAACCGCCAGATGTCGGGAGTTCACAGCCGAAAATAGTCGGAAAAGGAAAAGCCACTACCATAGCTCTTTCAAACCTTGTAAACTGGAAAGTGCCAACAACCCAGTGGAAAGGATGTGCAATGAAAGAGTTATACAGTAATGGCTTTGCATACGTCCAACTTTGGCTTTCGCTGATCGCGGTCTTGAGTTTTTCCTTGACCTCGGCCTGCGTTTTGCCCAGCACGTTCTTGATGATCCGTTTTCCTGTCTCCGGGTCATAGCCCGCGGTGTACCGCCCCTCCCAGCGTCCGTCTTTTCGTTTTCGGATATTGCCCTCACCGTTTGCTCGTCTTTTTGGCATGGTATCGACCTCCTTTGCCAACGAACAATACCGTAACCAAGAGGGAAAAGCTATCGGAAAACCGGACTGTTATCAAAAAGTTATCAATTGCGCTCAGGATTGTGCCGCCTTATCTTTGCCTATTGCGGCGCAAATCTTGCGCTGCCAGAAAGCCTTTTTATTGACTACAGCGGCGCAAAATATACATGTTTTCCTCCGAAAATCGCCGCTGCTCAAAGAGCACTTTTTTGAGTGGTTGAAAACAGCAATTACCTCAACTGCCTGCGGAACGTCCACCTTGAAAAGTCCGCTGTTGCTGGGGCCTGATGCCCCTCGCGTTCACCTACGACTGCGAAAATGCCCCTCAAGGTGCACCTTAGACTGCAGTTTCAAAACCTCGGAAAGACCCGCACTGCGGGGCTTTGTGGCCGGGCCGTGGGCGCTTGCGACTGCGGTCTTTTATCTTGTTATATTTTCGAACGGGGATATCTCCCCACAAAACACCTTCAAAACCGGTATCAACGCCCCTTGAGGGAGCGATGATATAATATCCTCATGCGGACAGAGAATTTCCTGCTTCTATCTTTGTAGCCAAGTCTACTGCGCACAGACTGGAACCTCTGCCCTGTGGGATGTCACTTATGAGCCGGATGTCGAAGCGATGGATCGCTTTCTTCTAATCTCGCAACAGGTTGTGACCTTCAGCAGCACGAGGAATGTCCGTAATTTGAACACGAGAGGAGCCTACACTATGTACATCGTTGGGATCGACATCGCCAAGAGGAAACACGAGGCAGCGGTGATTGACGGCGAGGGCACCGTCATCATCAAGCCGTTTTCCTTCACCAACAACTGCTCCGGGTACAATCGGCTGCTGGCCATGCTCGCCAAGGCCAAGCTGCCGCTTGACGAGGTTTCCTTTGCAATGGAGGCCACCGGACACTACTGGCTCGCTCTTTTTACCAGACTTCAGAAGGAGGGCTTCCGTGTTCAGGTCATCAACCCGGTGCAGACCAACTCCATCCGCAGCTTCTATATCCGTCAGGCCAAAACAGATCCGCGGGACGCCCTGCTCATCGCAGAGGTGATCCGTTTCGGACACTTCTCCGAGTCTACCCTGCATCCCGAAAACATTTATGAGCTGCGGGAGCTGTGCCGTGGACGGCACGCCATCGTTGCCATGCAGGCAGATGTTAAGCGAAAGGTCGTTGCCCTGCTGGATCAGGTCTTTCCTGAATACGAAACAGCTTTTACCAATATGTTTGGCGATACTTCCATGGCAATTTTGCAAACCTGTCCTACGCCAAAGGAATTATCTGAGATGCGTCTTGAGGAGCTTTGTCATCTCATCGAAGTCTCCAGCCACAAGCGCTTCCGCATGGCGAAAGCGCAGGAACTTCAGGAGCTTGCGCGCAATTCCTTTGGCTTCGCCATGGCCGGCGATGTTTTCAGCACGATGATCCGACTTTACGCAAAGCACCTCGATTTCTTAAAACAACAGGTCAGAGAAATGGACCGCAAAATCGCTGAGATCATGAATACCTGGACACACCGATCACCACCATCACCGGCATCGGCCCGACCCTTGGCGCGTACATCCTCAGCGAAATTGGGGACATCAATCGCTTCTCCTCCGCGGCAAGGCTTGCCGCCTATGCGGGGATCGATCCAACCATGCGGCAGTCTGGCGAATACAACGGCGTCAGAAACCGTATGTCCAAACGAGGCTCGCCTTATTTGCGGCACGCCATTTGGCTGGCGGCTTCATCGGCGGTGCTTCACGATCCGGCGCTGAAGCTTTATTTTCAGAAGAAACGGGACGAAGGGAAACCCTATATGGCATCCGTGGGCCATGCCTGCCGAAAAATGGTCTCCATCATTTACGCCGTTATGAGAGACAACAAGGCCTACACGCCCTGTATTCCAAATGAGATTTCAGCTTGACAAATTATAGCCGGTCTGTGCTAAAATCGAACGGCCTTCGCCACTCGAAAAACTTCCCTGTAAAGTTTGATTTTTCGTCCAAAACCGTTCCCGCAAATATCGTCCAAAAGTTATCCGCACACTTACTTCTCAAGTCAGTTTTCTTCCGCATTTCAACTTCCCTCACAAACGGCTCACGTTCGCTTTCACGAGTGAAAGCGGGTACACCCTCGGCTTCACTCAAAGAATCGCACACAACGTCCCACACGGCGAAACGGGGGCCTTCCCTCCCCCGGCCACAATGTGGTCTTGTGCTGCCAGTGAAATTGCTCCGATCACCGCATTTGTAACCCTGATTTCACCACGCTTTTATATACATACATTTCCCGGTTCTCTGTGAACCCCCGCTATATCAACAGGGTGAAAATCCTGCAAAGCTGCTGCCATAAATTTTATCCCCCAACCGTTTCTTATCCCAATTTTCAGCTTCTCTCACAAATGGCCCACGTTCGCTTTCACAGGCAAAAGTGGGTAACACCACTCGGCTTTCGGAGAAAGATCGCACACAACGGCCCACACGCCGAAACAGGGGCGTTTCGGATGGGGGTGGTATCACTACCCTCGACACATACTGCACGTTCGCAAACCTCCCCGGGCCGGGTGTCAGAACGGCGCACTTTGCCGCTTTTGGGCCTTGGCCGGGGGTGTTACCAAAGAACGCAGAGAGCCTTCGGGACAGCGATGCGCTCATGCGCGTCGCTGCCCCGAGGCGTCGCGGCCCCGCTGGGCTGCGTGATCCAGTGGGTGCGCTATCGATGTTTTCCACTCACTGCTATCCAGACAATAGTAGCGGTTGCAGGTTTGCCGATGACCTTTGCCACGCAGTTTTTGAGCTCCGCCTTTGATGTCGATGAACCCACGGTCACGCAAAACATTCAGTGCCCGCTTGACGCTGGAACGTGAGCATTCGCAGACAGATGCAATCGTCTGGAGTTTTATGCTGCAGGCGCATCTGTTCCCAGCGCAGTATTTCAGATAGCTGTAGACTACAAACTGGATCGGTGTTAGGCCAAATTGGAAAATTGAACTATCCATCTGGAATGTGTTCGCCTTGTAATCCCGCATAGTTTATTACACCGTCCTTCACTGCATTTGTTTCCAATTCCATTTTATAGAACGGATGTGCGATTTGTCAATGTCGCATTTGTAACCCTTGATTCCACCACGCTTTTATATACATACATTTCCCGGTTCTCTGTGAACCCTCACTATCAGCAACAGCTCTATCTCAGACCATCTTTCATCCCGCTTTTCAACTTCTCCCACAAACGGCCCACGTTCGCTTTCGCAGTCGAAAGTGGGTACACACTCGCCTTTCGGAGAAAGATCGCACACAAGGGCCTTCCCTTCTGTGGGCACAGCGTGGCTTTGTGTTGCCAGCGAAATTGCCACCGAAAGAACAGCCGGAGGAAGCGGATGCACGCCTGTGGCGTGTGTCCGCTTCCTCCGGCGTCGCGGCCCCGCTGGGCTGCGCTGTCCTGCTGTTGTCCGTTCAGCGTGATTGGTCGCTTTGAAAAGACTTGACCAAGCGTTCCGGCAGAGTTACTATCACACGCAATGACCGAGCGGCCAGCCGTTTGGTGCTTGTGTGGGAGCCGCTTTGGGCGGTAAAATGAGAGCCATCACGCTTGATTTCAAGGAGAGTCATCATGGACGGACATTGCCTCACAAACGAACAGATCCTCGCGTTTTCCACGGCACTTTTTCAGGCGGAGCGGTCTCAGGCAACGGTGGAAAAATATCTGCGGAGTGTACGAGCGTCCTCACTGTTTTTGGACGGTCAGCCCGTTACGAAGGATACCGTTATGGCCTGGAAAAAGCACCTTCAGAGAGAAGAAAGCTATTCGTCTACCATCAATGCGTCGCTGGCGGCATTGAATTACCTGTTCAGCTTTCTTGGCTGGACGGACTGCCGCACACACTACCTGAAGATCCAGCGCCGCCTGTTCCGGGAGACCGGGCGGGAGCTGGATCGAGCAGACTATAGGTCTTTGAGTAGTTTGTTCATGTTCATCTCCTCCTTGCAACACAAAGGCATACCACAATCTTGAACCAAAAGTTATTTAAATATTTGCGAATAGGCACTTTCGTAAAAACTTGTGAGAAGAGATTGCGTCAGAGACTCTGCTATGGTATATTTAAATTGATTCCCAGCTCACAAAACCGTTGCAGAAATCTTGTCTGTGAGTTATAGTTAACAGAGGTCAAAAAAGATGGGGAGTGACGATTTTGAAGCCGATTATTAAATATCGTGGAGGAAAACAAAAGGAAATTCCTGATTTTATAAATCGGATTCCACAGGATTATCACCGCTATTTTGAGCCTTTCCTGGGTGGAGGCGCAGTCTATTTTCATATGGAACCAGAGCAAGCAGTTGTTGGAGATGTGAATCCAAAGCTGATTACATTTTATCAGCAACTAAGAGACAACTATCCGCTAATGCAGAAACAGTTGGATCAACTTCAGCAGCAGTATGAAGCAAATCAGTATGAGTATGAAGAATTAAAAAGGCAATATCCAAATGAACGGTGCGAGAATCGTAATGAGGCCCTATACTACCACTTACGGGAACAGTATAATCATCCTACGGGCGAATATCTTGATGGGGTACTATATTATTTCATTAACAAAACGGCGTATTCGGGTATGATTCGGTATAACAGCCATGGAGAATACAATGTTCCGTTTGGCCGGTACAGACATTTTAATACAAAAGCTATTACAAAGGAACACCATGATTTATTGCAGAGATCATCGGTTTTGTGTTCTGATTATCAGGCACTTTTTGAGATGGCGACAGAGAATGATTTTATGTTTTTAGACCCACCGTATGATTGTGTTTTTAATGATTACGGAAACATTGACATGATGAATGGGTTTGACGAAAATGAACATCGAAGATTAGCCGCGGATTTCCGAAATCTAAATTGTCCAGCGCTAATGATTATTGGAAAGACACGATTGACCGAGGAGTTATATGCACCCTATATTCGAGGGGAGTATCAAAAGAGGTATGCTGTGAACATCCGAAATCGCTTTCAGTCAAATGCGATTCATATTATCATACAGAATTATGATTAAAAGCAGAGGTGGAGCTACGGCCCCACCTCTGCTTTGCTATTAAAGGGTTTTATAAAATCATCGAAAACGTTACTGTCAGGAATGTGAGCATCATGCAAACAGGCATTCAAAAGCTGTGTGGGATCAACTTGATAAATCAAAACACGGTCACCAGGAGAGGCGCTTACCATAGTTTTTGACAATGAAGTTTTCTTTGCAATTTCATCATGCCAATCCGTGTTTGGCACCGCATACCCCACACAGCGATACATGGTGCTGTCAGAACAACAAGGAATTAAAAATGCGTTACTGAATAGTGCGGTAGGGTATTGGTTTTTGAGAGAATAGTAGTACTGAATTTGTTTTGCGATGTCTGAATTTGGAGGAGCGGCATAGACACGGGAATTCGTGTCATCAAATATGGGACAATAATATTTGGCATCGAAAATTGCCAAATATGGGTCAGAAGAGACGCTTATTCCAGCATTAAGAATATCAGGGATTGCTTCACCACTGCCGATATAGGCATTGACGGATTCATCTAAATAATACTTGGGTGGACTGGAGCGGGTATGCTCGATATTTCCAAAATACTTTTTGGTTGCAGCTTCCCAAAAATCTTCAAACGAAGTGACACCTAAACGAGTTTGGTTGTATGGCCCCTCTTTGCACCAGCTTCTTAGTGCCCGAAGGAGACGTAATTCCCGGTCAGAAAAAGTCTGATTCATTTTGCTGCTAATGGCGGGTACATAGTGAGAAAGGTCTACATGATCCAGGTTTGGTGCAGCAGGAAGCGTAAGGCTCTGGAAAAGACCAAGGGGTTGGAGGAGCCGAGCACATTGATTCACAATGTAGGCATGGAGCGGGGTGATAGTGTCAGAATTTTTCCTGATACTTTTTACCGTAATTGGATGTGGGTATACAGGGGAACGGTCAAAAATCGGAGCTGTACGTTGTATTGTTTGCGTCCAATTGCGTTGTCCGATGCCATCAGTACGAACCTGCCGCTTACGCTCAGTATACAAACCATTTTCTGCATAGTCTCGCAAAAGAAACACAGCAAGGTCATACGGATTTGAGATATGTGCTGTACGCTGTGGATTAAACGGCTGAAATTGGTTCTCAAACCGAAGGCTGGACTTTGAAAATATCTTTGTGGCAACCCTGCAGATTAAATTGACGTGTTCCAATATTTGAGAGGCAGATTGTGTCGAGAGATATTTAGGAAAACCGATTACTACGGTTTCTGTAGAACAAGAGTAATAAATTCCAACAAAGGAAAAAGAGGTACCGCTAAAGAAACCCTGTTTTGCCAGATCAGCTTTTAATTCCTCCTGAGTAGCGTGAGACAACGCATTCCAACTGGATTTCGACTCGGGAGGAACATCACCGGGAAAGTAATCCCAACTTGTCAATTCCTTTGCAAAAATAATCGCAGTATTGGGCATAGGCATACCTCAACATTAGATAGATCGGGGCGCGTAACTTTTTTCTGGAAGTACGGTCAGCGATTTGATATCAATGGAAGTTCCATTGAATGCAAGGTATTTTAATGCCTGTCGAAGCTGAGAAAGTGTATGAATATTTTCCTTGAAGAAACTGGCAGGGGTATTGCGGAAAACATCTTGCAAAAGGTAAGCAAACAGTTTGTCTACCAATGGATTTTGCATGGTAGACAGTTCATATGTTCCAGTGCCGTTTCGAATTTCCACGGATGCTTTTGTGTACTTTTCGATATCCGTCATCTCATCTTCGCTGAAGAACCAGTATCCAATGCAGCGATCTTCCGCAAAGCCCTCCTTAAGAATCTCCGTGTTAATGGAGTCTCGGAAGGTATTCCAATCAAAAGTAGAGGCAATATAGGAATTGGTGGAACTATCAAGCACAGGCAAACAGATATGGGGGCGAAATGCAGCTTTAGAATCAACTTCTGCAACATCTCGATAAATACAGGACCAGCGTCGCTTGAATGCCGAATCCAATGGGAATACACCTTGGTCTGCACTGTTCAGCGTAGTCCAGATATACAGGTTATCCGGAAGTTTAATTTCGTTAAAAGCATCCTCAGGCAATTCTATCGTTTTATCTGTAAGTTTCTGGGAAACCGCAGAGTGGAGGTAGCGTGCGAACTCTGATTTTGTGGTAATTTTGTAAATACTGGTCCCTTGTTTGCGATCCAGAAGTTGGAAGATATCGCCGAAGACACTGGCTGCGTTAGCGCGATTTAATTCTTCAATAATTAAAATATACTTCATGGAGGACTTATTTAGTTTTGCAGCATAGCAATCGGCTAAGAATTCGGCTAAGGGTCCAGGGGAAAAGCGGTATGTAATATGTTCTCCGGAGATTGTACCGGAGACTGGCTTTCCGGCATAGTCTAAGGCTACGGTTTCGGCACAGTCTTCTTGGGGAACAGGCATATATTCGCCGACAAACTGTCCGTAGGAATAGTCTTCATAGAATGTGACACGCCGATACTTGGCCTGATCTGCTGCCACAAGATCTTTGGCGGCGCTGTCCAGGAAGTGACTCTTGCCTGTGCCGGGAGCGCCGTGAACCAGCAAATTGTGAGGCAGATCTAAGGGAGAGGAATCAGGATTGTAAAGTGCAGAAGGGTTAAATACCACACGATATCCACCTGACAAATCTGTCATATATGGTCTGGAGTCAAAATATTGGAGATAGTTTTCCAGTTGGCTTGTAGTGAACGAACCAGAAGAGTCGCAAATGCGAATGAAGCAGCTTTGTGTTAAGCTGGGGCAACTATGTTCTGCGGGTGGAATCCGGAAAAACGGTCTGGTTTCAGGAGCAGACATATTATCATACATGCTACGAATATCCAAACGCCCCGGTGTGGTCGGAAGAATCTTACTTTCTATGGATACAAGATATTCTGAAGGTTCAATTCCCGCAGAGAATTTAAGACTGGCCGGAGGCGTCACACAGTACGCAAAGAAAAAGTAGCGAAGATTCTTATGCTTTGCATAAAGATATGCAAGCTGTGCGTTGTCTGTAAAAACTCGAATTTGAGGTTTTACACGATCACTTCCCGTAAGTGAAGTTTGGCGTAAGGAGACTACCAACTCCTCCCCTGAGGGGGTGGTCCAGAGATAAAACTTCCCAGAGGGGATGGTGCCCAGAACAGCATCACTTATAGATGGATTTTCGGCAAAAGACCAGCCTGGCAGAGCGGCTTTAATATTTTGATATAGTGTATTGCTATCTGCGAACAAGGCCATATATACACCAACTTTCTTTAGAGCTGTTATTGCAATTTTATCAAACAAAGAACATTCTTGCAACTACCGGAAGATTGTTTTTAAAAATCATACAGCTGACGATAGAATTCTCACATTTTTCCAAATAAGCGCAGAAATTTAAATTCGCTATAGATTATCATACCTGTAGCGGATTCTTAATGTTAGCAGCGCTGATTGTCTCGTTCACTCTTGTACACTTCGCTTCCCCGTAGCGATGTGATTGATCTAATTGAGACGGTCAATGCTATTGTCCTGAACTAAAATTCCGACAAAAAATCCACGAGTTATCATTTCGATAACTCGTGGATTTGTCCCGTACCAGTGTTGCCCCATAGGTCACAATTTGTACCTATGAGAAGTAACACTTACGGCGCAAGGGTGTGGTTTTCCTTGACATTCTCCCATAACTTGCTATAATGAGGGTAGGAAAAGGGCGCTGCGACAAGCGGTCAGCCTTTACGTTCTATTTCTTGCGAAATGACCGCTCGGGCAAGGGGCGGTCATTTTCTCTTGCAAATCTGAATAATCAGACCAGCAAAACCAATCAGTACCAAACAAAGCTGAAACAGCTCTGAATATGTAACCATTGGCATCACCTCCCTTCCGGGAAGTGCTGACCGCCTGCCGTTCGTGCAGCGCCTGATCGCATTTTACCAAGTTCGGCATATTCTGTCAAGAAACCGGCTTTGTTGTATGGGGAGTGCCTTATCCGATGTAAACAGAAAACGAGGATCGCGTTTTGACCCACGTCCTGACCCACGAGCAGAAAAAAACGGGGTGGAAACAGTGGAACAAAGCGCATCTGCGGGTGAGGAAATCTCGTGGCAAACCAGCTTTATTCTCCCGAAAGCACTCAAGAGGCATCCCTATCGAATCTTCACACGCAGGAGGTCACTGGTTCGAGTCCAGCAGTCTCCACCAAAACCTCACTTCTTCGGAAGTGAGGTTTTTCTTGTTTTCGGCAAAAGGAAAGACCTCCTGCCTTCCTATCGGAAACGAAGGGACGCAGGAGGTCTTGTGATGGCGAAGAAAATCGAAGTGCCCGTCAAAGGGGCGCATTTTCACGCAAGCAGCTGAAAGCCCATCACGGCAATGCCCAGCACCACGAGCACCACGCCCGTGGCGCGGTTGAGGGTCTTGGGCTGCGCACGGTTGGCAAAGACTGCGGCGATACGCGCCCAGAGGAGCGTGAAAACGACGCACAGCACCCATGTGAGCGTATCCGGCAATCCCGATGGCAAAGTGGGAAACGGCGCCGGTCAGGGCGGTGAAGGTCATGATGAAAACGCTCGTGCCGACGGCTGTTTTCAGCTCGTAGCCCATGACGCTCGTGAGGATGAGCAGCATCATCATGCCGCCGCCCGCGCCGATGAAGCCGCAGATCATGCCGATCATCGCACCGCAGACGAGCGACTGCACCGCGCGCTTTTTCGCGTCCACCTGCGCCATCGTTTCCTTCGTGGTCATCACGGGGCGCAGGATGAATTTGACGCCCAGCAGGAACGTCATGAAGACGGAGAAGCCGCCCATCGTCGCCGAGGGGACGAGGCTTGCCGCGTAGCTGCCGATGACGGTGAAGAGCAGCACGCTCGCCATCATGATGAGGCCGTTTTTTGATGTCGAGATTCTTGTTTTTGTGGTAGGTGTAGGCCGAGACGGCGCTCGCGAGCACATCGGACGAGAGCGCGATGCCCACGGCCATGTAGGGCTCAACGCCCAGAAAGGTGATCAGCATGGGGCTGATGACTGCGGCGGCGCTCATCCCGGCAAAGCCGGTGCCGAGCCCCGCGCCCATGCCCGCAAAAAATGTGACCAGAACGGTCGTCAGGATACTCATGGTTCGTTTGCCTCCAGAATTGCATCAAGATTGCTTTCGATCTCCGCGAGCGCCGCGGCGAAGGCTTCCCGCCGCGCTTCGTCCATGCCTGCAAAGAGGCTCTCGGAAAAATCCTTCTGGAGCTGCCGCCCGCGCGCGAGGATGGGCGCTGCCTTTTCGGTGCAGAGAAGTTCCGTCTTCCGCCGGTCGCCCGCCACCGCGCAGCGCGTGAGATAACCCTCCTGCACGAGCTTTTCCACATTGACCGACACGAGATTTGCCTTGAGGCGGTGGATCTCCACGATCTCGCTGGCCGTTTTATAGTCCGGGTTGTTCCCCAGGAACATCAGGATGTCGAAGGCCGTCTGCGGCAGGCCCAGCTCCTTGCAGAGCGGCTTGCACACTTCGCTGTAGGCCAGAGCGATCTTTCGGGAGATCGATATGCTTCGGTTCATGCCCTTCCTTCTTTCTTTTTTGAACTGTTCATTTTTGAAGTATTATGGTCTGCGATGTCCCATAAGTCAACAGGCGGGACGGAAAAATTTTCGCTCCTTTTCCACAGGAACTGATCGCCCTGTGGAAGCTGCGGAACAAAAAATACGCTGCGGATTGCTCCGCAGCGTATTTTTTGTGTGGCCGCTTACTTGGCGGCGCGGTAGAGGAAGGAAACGATCTGCGCACGCAGGCAGTTGCTGTTCGGGGAGAAGGTGGTGTCGCTCGTGCCGGTGGTCACGCCCGCGTTGACGGCCCACTGCACGGCGGGGGCGTAGAAGGCGCTCGCGCTCACATCGGCAAAGGCGTTCGTGCCCTCAGCCGCCGGTGCGCCGGCCGCTCTCCACTGGAAGGTGACAGCCTGTGCGCGCGTGACGGAAGCATCCGGGGAGAAGGTCGTGCTGCTCGTGCCGGTGGTCACGTTGTTTTCCACCGCCCACGCAACGGCCTTTTCGTAATACGCGCCGCTCTTCACGTCGGTGAAGGACGTGGTCATGGACTTCGGCTCGGGGCTGCCGTTGGCTCTCCACAGGAAGGTGACCATCTGGCCGCGCGTGCAGCCCGCGTTCGGCGCAAAGGTCGTGGCGGTCGCGCCGGAGGTGATGTTCTTCGCAACGGCCCAGACAACGGCGTCGGCATAGTAGGCGTCGTCGGCGACATCGGTAAAGGGAAGCGACGCGGAGCCGTCGTAGTTCTTGTCGCTCAGGACGGAGGAGAAGAGGAAGTTGCTGAGGTAGGCATATTCGTCTCTCTGGTGGACCTTATGGGTCAGGGAGTTTGCAAAGAGGACAACGTTCATGCCGTTTTCCTTGTAGGCAAAGCCCTGCACGCCGCCGTTTAAGTAGGCCTTGAAGCCCGCGGCGCGCTCGGCAGTGTTCGTGGGGATGAAGCCCTCGGTGGGCGTCTTGGTCTTATCGCTCTTGACGAGGACCGTCGCGGAGGCGGGGACCTTGGAGAAGTATCCGAGGCCGTAGGCGTAGAGGATATCGTCGCCGTCAGCAATGTAGCTCGCGTTCACAAGGGTCTTGTTGGGATAGACAACGGGGGTCAGGCAGTCCATCGCGCCGTCCAGCTCGGTGTATTCCACGCCGGGGATGAGGTCAGAGGCGGAGGACGCTGCGGAATAGCTGTAACCGATGTACGGCAGGCCGTTTTTCACGGCGGTCTTTGCGGCGGCGTCGAGCTTCGTCGCACCTGCGGCGGCGTCCGCCTTGGTCACGTCGGAGGTCGTGGTGAAGCCCATGAGGTTCATCGCGGCGGTATCATAGTTCCAGCCGGCACTCTGGCTGATCTGCGGCGTGTAGACAAATCCCTTCTCGCTTTCAGCAGGCGTGCCGGGGACGTAGACGGTCGGGGACTTGGTGATGATCTTCGCCTTCACGCTCGTCTTGTCGACGCCCGCGGCAGAGAGCAGATACTTGCCCGCGACGGTCTGATAGTCGGCGTAGGAGCAGATGAAATCGCCCATGTGGTCGCCGCTCGTGACCATGCCGACGGTCTTGCCGGCCTTGAGAAGTTCGTTGACGGCGGCGGTGGAGTCTTCAGAGGCGTTGGAGAGGATGACGTCTTTGTTCTTGTCACCTGTGAAGTAGGAGGTCAGCGCCTTGGTGTAAGCGAGCGCGTCGTCGTGATCCATCGCGTCGCCGCAGACGGCGGAGATGCTCTTGTAGGCGGCGGGCTCGGCCACGGTGACCATGTCGAAGCCGCGCGTTTCATTGAAGGAGGTGATGCCCTCGGAGTAGAGGATCGTCCAGCCGTTGATGAGCGTGCCGTCATACAGCGCGCCGTTGGCGACAGAGCGCTTGGCCTGATACATCGAGACGATCATCGTACCGGCGGGGTAGGTAACGCCGTCATAGGTGAATTCCTTTTCAGTCACGTTGACCTTGACGTCGTTTCTCGTGAGCCACTCCATCATGTCGGCCGCGGCCTGGAGGTTGGTCTGGTTCTTGCCGTCGAGCGGGATGATGTAGCACTCGGGATAGAAATTGCCGTTCTGGCCCTCGCCCTTGTACTCGGGACGGAAGACGTCCATCTCCGCGCCCTCGACGTCGTACTGGTCGCACAGCCACTGGCCGACGAGCGCGTAGGCGTCGGAATTGAAGTTCTTCACGCCGCGCTGGAAGATGGTGACCTGGGATTCGAGATAGGAAAGCTTCTCCGCGGCAACATAGGCGGCGTTGCCGAGGATACCGTACTGCGCCGCCTGAGCGGTATCGTCGTTGTAGGCGGGCAGCTCAACGGTATAGGCAACGGTGCCCTGCAGCATAGCAAACTGGGGAGTGTAGCTCGTGGACATATCGTCCCACGGGTCTTCCCAGTAGGTCTCGGTGCCGTTGCCGGTGTAGCTCAGGTAATCGCGCTGGGGGATGACATAGCTGTTGTAGCCGTCGTTATTGGCGACCGCCGCGATGCCCAGCGCCTCGCCGCCGGTGATGAGGTGCTCGGCGAGCAGGTCGTACTCAAAGTTCGGCTCGTGCGGGGGATCGCAGGGCTCGCACTGGAAGGCCTGCACGCGGCCGTGGAACTCGGCAAGCGACATGGGGTTGAACGTGCCGATGAGCTGCTGCATGTTGGCCGTCTCGCTCGTGGTCTGGAAGGAGTTGTCGCGGTTGAGGTCATAGCCATTGGTGGAATGTCTCGTCAGGTAAGTACGTCCGTCGACATTCTCCTCGGGGACGAGGATGAAGAACACGTCGGACAAAAGCTCGTCCTTGACGTTCACGCTCTTATTTTCGACGGTGTAATACTCTTCAAGGTCGACCTTGCCGGACTTGCCGTTGTTGTCGGCCGTCAGGTAACCTAAGTAGCTGGCCTTATCCTTGACGAGGTCGGGGATGGCAACGCTGCCCTCCGCGCCCACAGGGCCCATCTCGGCCTTGAGCTCTTTTTCGCCCGCGGCGGTGAAGCCAGTGAGCGTCTTGTAGTCGATGGTCTTTTCGCTCGTGATCATCTTGGCGAAGTCGAGCACGCCGTCGGTGGCGGCGACCTCGTTGGAGTGGATGTTGGAATACATCACGGGCACGCGGATATCGTCGAGCGCACCGGACTTGATCTGGGCGAGCACGGCATCGGGATCGGTCTCGGCCTGCTCGGTCAGGGCGAGCCACTTGCTCACGCTCGCCTTGGAGTCGGCCACGATGAGATAGGGCATATCACGGCCCGCGGTGGACTGGCCCATGGAGAATTCTTCCACGTAAAGACCGTTTTTCGTGCCGTTTGCCACGATCGTATCGAGCTCCTTGTAGATCTCCCACATGGTGTTGAAGTTTTCATACGGCGCAACTTTGACGCTCACGGAGCCGAGATCCTTGCCGCTGTTTTTGGCGACGAGATCAAAGTAGCCGCACAGGTCGATGTAGTAGCCGCCGTTCACATGGGGCACGCTGTAGTCGGGCGTTGTCACGCCGGTTCTGCGGTTGGTGGAGTAGAAGTAGTTATTCACGTGGAAGCTCACGTCGAGCACGGCCTTGCCGTTTTTCTCGTTCGCCGTCAGCTTGATGTCCGTGAACTGGTGCTCGTCGCCCTCGGTCATCCAGTCATTCAGAGGGCCGCCCGCGTAAGCGTAGGGGAACAGCTCCTCGTTGACGTAGGGGCGGGAATCGTCGCGCTCGAGCGAGAGCGAAACGGTACCGGTGCTGACGGCCGCGGCGAGCGCATCCTTCGTCATGCCGGACACGGGGATGGCGAGGGACACGTCCTTGCCGTTTTCATCGGTGACAAGGGTGATGGTCGCGTCGACCGGGAATTTCGTTCCCAGCAGCGCATCGTCCTTGGGGTTCATGTCCTGGTAGCTGACGGCAAACGCGGACGTGACCGCGAGCGAGAGCGTCATTACCAGGGCCATCAGCAGCGCGAGCGCTTTGCTGACAGAGTTTGGATAATGTTTCATGGTTTTCGTCCTCCAGAGTGGTCTTATGCCGCCACACACAGCGGCGGAAAGTTGATGGGTTTAGTGTAACTCAATAAAAATACATAGTCAAGAGAATATTCATACCTAATACCGCCAAATTTCAGCGTTGAATCTGTATTTTTGTTCATCATTTTTCACAAAGCAGTGCGTCAAGCCCCCGTCTTTCAGATCCTTTTGTGAATGCATCCGTAAATTTATACAGAACCGCGCTGCATAGGATATTCTTCTTCGCCGCGATTGCAAATGACGGCGGGGCGCATTATAATAAGAGGCAATCATCATTCAAACGCAGGAGGAACCGAATATGCGGCTGCAAAGCGCAATCTTTACACTGGGCGATACCCTCTTCACCCCCGACGGCGCGGCGCGCGAGGGACTCGACAAGGCGCTTTCACTTTTTAAGATGGAGGGCGTGTGGCTCGGCGCGGTGACGGCGCTCAGCGCGGAGGACGCGCAAAAAGCGCTCGAAAAGGCGGGGCTTAACTCTTATTTCCGCTTCGTGCTGACAGAATCCGTCGCGCTCTGCAAGGCGGACAGCGGCACGATGTTCGAGCGCGCGATGAAGCGCCTGCACTCGCAAAAGGACGATACGATCGTCTTTTCCGGCTCGCTTGCGGCGATCCAAAACGCGAAGGACGCGGGTTTTCGCACCGTGGCGGTGCAGGGAAGTGCGGGCGCGGCGGACTGGTCGACGATGCAGCAACTCGCCACGCAGAGCCTTGCGCAGTACAGCGAATTGCTGTCAGATTCTGTGTGAACTTTGGAAAAACGACAGGATTCGACGTTTTTTAGTTTTAGTTGCAGTCTTTCTCAACTGTGATATCGTAAGAATATAACTATCAGAAAGGAAGGTTCGCGCCATGTCTGAGTTCTACTCGGCTATCATCTTCCCTTCGGTCTTTATTATGATTATCATGGACATGCTTGTGAGCGGCAATGATCTGATGGAGCATGACAAAAAGCAGATGGTTTACACGATCTCCGTACTGATGATCGCATGCATGGTATCGGAATGGTTCGGCGTTTGGATGGACGGAGCCGACCCGTCGCTGCGGACGCTGCACATCCTCGTTAAGACCATCGAGCTGTCCACAGCGCCGGTCATCACGGTGCTTTGCAGCGACCTGATGACGCCGCTCAAGCATAATATACCCTCATCGGCGTCCACGCGGGGCTCGAGGTGCTGTCGGCTTTCTTCGGCTTCATCTTCTCGGTCGACGCACAAAACGTTTATCATCACGAAACGTTTTACTGGGTCTACGTGCTGGCCTATGCCAGCGGCGTTCTGCTGTTCATTGGTCAGCTGCTGAGCGAGAGTTCGCACCATTATGGCCTGTATCGGGCGCTCGTTATCGTCCTGCCGGTTTTTTCTTCTGTGGGCTGTTCCTCCAGTACGGTGCCGGAGTGCGCATCATGTGGGCGTGCTCAGCGGTCGATGTTCTGATGGTTTACATCCTGTATTCCGAGCTCACGCAGAAAATCGACACGCTGACTCATCTTCTGAACCGCCGCAGCTATGAGAGCCGTCTCGCCTCGTTGCGCGGACACGCAGTCATCTACTATTTCGACGTGGACGAGTTCAAGTCCGTCAACGACACCTTTGGCCATGGCGTGGGCGACGCGGTGCTTGCCGAGGTCGGCTACTGCTACCGCATCGGCGGCGACGAATTCTGCATCATCGCAAATCTCCGACACGGCGGCGGAAAAGTATCTTTCGGAATTCCTGCGCGAGCTGACGGCACGGCGAGTGAAAAACGAGCGCCTGCCGCACGTGTCGGTCGGCTATGCGTGCTTCAATCCGGTGCTCGGCAGCGTAGAAGATGCGATCAAACGCGCCGACCGGACGATGTACCACTACAAGCGCAAGCGCAAAAGCGAAGCGCTCACAAATGATGATACCGTAAAAAGCTGACGATCTTTTGACCGTCAGCTTTTTTGTATCTGCTTTTATTTCGCCTCAATCTCCGCGTCTTCCTGCGGCTGGAGCTTGCTGCCAAAATACGCGAGCACCGCGCCGAGAATGGCGCACGCGATGCCCCAGACCATCTCCGCTGTCGAGGCAAAGCCCGTCGGAATGATAATGATCGTGGAGGCAAGCACGATGCCGATGACGGCGTGACAGGCGATCGAGTAGTGCGTGTCGAAAAGCCTGCTCACAATGCGGGCAAACAGCGCCATCACGCCGACCATGCCAAGCCCCCAGGGGATGAGCACGGCAAGATCAAGCTGCGCGATGCCGTCGATCAGCGGCGTGAGAAGGCCGACCGCCATCAGGATGGACGACGACGTCATCCCCGGGATGATGAAGCTGAAGCCCCACAGCACGCCGCAGAAGAGAAAGCCCCAGAAGTTTGCGGGCATCTCGGCAAATGAACTGAACTTGACGGCCATCAGCGCGCCGAACAGGGCGAGGAAGCTGACGATCAGCGAGATGTACGAACCGTTGCCGCGCCCCTGCGTACCCGCCTCGTGCCAGAGGTCGGGCAGCGTGCCGAGGATGAGCCCGATGAAGAGGCACGTGGCGACGGTTTCCGACTGGTGAAACAGCGCAAGGATCACGCTGCCGCCGCCCAAAAAGCCGATCGCCCAGCCGATGCCGACGGCGAGCAGCATCCGCCAGTAGCGTTGAAGCGCGCGCCTGGGGTGCGTGAGCAGCTCCATCGCGGGGCGGTAGATGCCGAATACGACTGCGAGCACGCCGCCGGAGATGCCCGGCAAAATCGCGCCCGCGCCGATGATGATACCCTGCACAATGCGCAGGATACCGTTTTTGATGCGGGAATTTTTCATATTGCTGCCTTTTTATGTGCTGCGCCCGCCGCAAAGCGGCGGAACGCGACGCGGTTTAATAGCCCTTTCTGCGGTCGACGAGGTGATGCATCGGGCGGCCCGCGGCTCGGATATTTTTGCGGACAGCACGATTGCCAGTTCGAGCCACACGCACCTCTCCGGTACCGGAGCTGGAGATCTGTATGATATCTCTTTTTATGCCTGTCACGCTGCCTTACAAAGAAGCAAAAAGCTCCACTGGGCATTCACTCAAGTTCTCCCACGATGACGAAAGCGCCTATGCAGGCTATTATCAGGTACGCCTGACCGATTATAATATCAACGTCGAATTGACGGCAACCGAACGCTGCGGTATCCAACGGTATACCTTTCCCGAAGCTCAATCCGCTATCTTCCTGAACTTGAAGAAAGCGATGAATTGGGACTTTACCAACGACTCTCACATTGAGGTGATAGACTCCGTCACTATCCAAGGTTACCGTTTTCTCTGACGGCTGGGCACGAGATCAGCACATCTACTTCCGTACCCGCTTCTCCAAGCCTTTCGAGAAAATAGAACTGGATACAATGGCTATCGTCAAAGAGAACAAACGTATCGGCACAGCTACTATCGCACGCTTCGACTTCAACACTCAAGAAGGCGAGCAGATACTGTCAGCACAGCCATTTCCGGCGTCAGCATGGAAGGAGCTGCCAAGAACCTGCAAGCTGAAGTCCCCGAAAAACAACTTCGACAAATATCTGGCTGCAACCAAAGCTAACTGGAACCGCCAACTCGGAAAGATTGAAGTAAAAAGTGACAACGAAGATGATAAAGTGAACTTCTACACAGCTATCTATCATTCAATGATCGCCCCCCGACAATTTATAGTGATGTGGATGGAGCTTATTACGGTCCCGACAAAGAAAGTACACCAAGCCGACGGTTGGGTAAATTACAGC